>Ga0326727_10001534_pt1 | contig 84834 bp, 84 predicted proteins | sample MB2enrmetagenome_FD_207643 | JGI IMG/M metagenome (GOLD analysis project Ga0326727, IMG submission 207643) | Lab enriched peat soil microbial communities from McLean, Ithaca, NY, United States - MB29MY | ecosystem: Environmental > Terrestrial > Soil > Wetlands > Peat | place: USA: New York... | reverse complement strand
AGCACCTCATAGAGGGCTCCTGGTCTATCCCGTTTCAGCTCGAGCACGATTGACGTCTTCAAATCCTTTTGAGCCTGTGGCTGTCCACCACGCCGCGTCACGACGACGAACCGGGTGAAGTTCTCTTTGACATCCTGAATATCCGCCTCGATGATCTGCAGGTGATAGCGTTCGACGGCACGAGATGAGGCAATCGCTGCCGCGCGTCGATCCTCGCTCGCCATGCGCGCAGCTTGTGACGTACTGCTCACCGCGACCACTTGCCGCGCAAACATGCGCAAAAACGCGTTGCACTGAGCGATTGCTTGCCAATGAGAGTACACCACTTGAACGTCTGCGCCCTCGAGGGCCGCAAGAAAGTGGCGTATCGGCAGGATGATTTCGCGGGCGATCTGCAGGGGCAGGGTGAGCAGCATGTCGAGCGCGGTGCCGACCGACCCCTCGATCGAGTTCTCCAAGGGGATGACGCCGCAGTCAAGCCGGCGCTCGATAAGGTCGCGGGCGACGTCTTCTATGGTAGTGAAGTAACACAGCGTGTCTTCCGGAAAGCCCAGGGCCAGCGCGGCCATCTCACTGTAACTCCCTTCTGGTCCGAGCACGCCAACAAGCATACGTTCTCCTTCTGGTCGCTTGAGTAATAAGGGTTCTTCAAAAAAGTTTATATTGGAAGCAGCGTTACAGTGTTACACTTTAGCAATATGGAGGATTAACATGGAAACAGGCAAAGTAGTACGACTAGAGCGCATCACCAATCGGGAGAGCGGCAACATCGTGATCATCCCGATGGATCATGGGATCTCCATAGGCCCGGTCAAAGGCCTCGTAAACCTTTCCGACATCGTTAACAAGGTGGCCGCCGGAGGAGCAAACGCCGTTTTGATGCAGAAGGGGATGGTGGGACACGGTCATCGCGGGTACGGTCGCGATATCGGGTTAATCGTCCACATGAGCGCTTCGACCTCGTTGGGCCCCGACCCGAACGACAAGGTGCTCGTGTGTACGGTCGAGGAGGCTCTCAAAGTAGGCGCAGACGCGGTCAGCGTGCACATAAACATCGGCTCGGAGACGGAAGCAAACCAGCTTCAAAAGCTCGGTAACGTTGCGGAACGCTGCAACGAATGGAGCATGCCCCTCCTCGCCATGATGTACCCCCGCGGCGCCAAGGTCTCGGATCAGTACGGCGAGGAGGTCGTCGCCCACGCCGCGCGCGCAGGCGCAGAGCTTGGTGCCGACATGATCAAGACGAACTACACCGGCGACCCTGATTCGTTTGGACGCGTGGTCGAGAGCTGTCCGGTACCGGTCATCATCGCCGGAGGCCCCAAAGTGGACACGGACACTGAGCTCCTCCAGATGATCTCTGACGCGATCGCGGTAGGCGCACGAGGCGTGGCCATCGGGCGCAACGTGTTCCAGCACGACAAGCCGACTCACATCGTTCGCGCGATATCGCGCATCGTGCACGACAACGCTTCCGTCGAAGAGGCGCTCAAAGAACTAGAGCGTTAACGTTAAATGACTGAGGGCGATGTGCATGGTGGGAAATTATGAAGAGCGTGTGGATTAAGGCGGACGCGGGCCCGTGGGAGGAACGAAAACCGATCATTACCTTCGCGCTCGAATCGGGCGCCGATTGCGTGTTGGTCAGCGAAAGTGACGTGGATGCCGTGAAGCAACTTGGCGGGATCACGGTGGCGGTCTTTGACGAGGGGCGAGACAATCACGCTGACATTTGCGTCGTGGGAAGAGGCGGAGAAGGCGACGGAACGCTCCTTCTCCCAAGCACGACAACCGACGCGATCGACTACAAACGGCTAAGCTCGCTGGCCGCTGAGACGGCGGCTTATGTCGTAATCTCCGATAAAGCCCATGAGCGGTTCGCGCAAGAGGTCGCAACGGCGTGCGGCCACCTCATCATCATCGGAACGGATTGGAAGGTCATCCCCCTTGAAAACCTCATCGCCGCACTGCAGGGAACTGTCGACATTATCGCAGGCGTAAGATCGTTCGAAGAGGCAAAAACTGCGCTTGAGACCTTAGAACACGGCGCGGACGGCGTGCTCCTCGACACCGATGATCTATCACAAATCGCAAAAACGATCGAATTTGCGCATAAATCGCAGCACATCATCGAGCTTGTGCCCGCCACCGTAACGACCGTGAAGCCTGTCGGCATGGGCGACCGCGTGTGCATCGACACGTGCTCACTCATGGTCAGCGGCGAGGGCATGCTTATCGGGTCAGGCGCCTACGGCTTTTTCCTAGTCCACGCTGAGACTGAAGAGAGCCCTTACGTCGCTCCGAGGCCGTTTCGCGTAAATGCCGGACCGGTGCACGCGTATATCTATGGAGAGGAAAAGACGCGCTACCTTTCGGAGCTACAGGCAGGAGACGACGTGATGATCGTGCGCAGTGACGGGGAAACGCGTCACGGCGTGATCGGCCGCGTAAAGATAGAGCGGCGCCCACTCATTCTGATTGAGGCTGACGTGGACGGGACGACGATCAAGACGCTGCTTCAGAACGCCGAGACCATCAAGCTTGTCGCGAAAGGGGGCACCGCCGTCGCCGTTACCGAATTGAAACCAGGAGATGTGATCCTTACACACTGCGAGCGAGCAGGACGGCATTTCGGCATAGGCGTCGAGGAGACGCTCATCGAGAGGTGATGATGTGATTCAGCTGGGCGATGTGATTATTGGAGGAGACGAAGGACCAAAGATCGTCGGGGTCATATACGAGCCAGGCCAAGCGCGACAGGCCGTTGAAGAGGGAGCGGATATCATCGAGTTTCGCGTCGATCTCGCTGATGACACGAATGGCGTACTGCGCGATCTCGATGAGGTCTCGCTACCCGTCATTCTCACGAATCGTCGAGTCGAAGAGGGCGGTAACGCTGCGTTGAACCGCCGCGAGCAGCTCGCCCCCCTTATTTCGTACGCGTCGATCGTCGACATTGAGCTCACGGCGCCGGATAGGGACGACCTGATTGCTGAAGCGGCGACGCACGGGCGTCCCACGTTGCTTTCTTATCACGACCTCGACGGAACGCCTGCGGAAGCGGCAATGCTTGAAATCGTGCGGACGGCAAATGACTACGGCGATGTTGTCAAGCTGGCAGTCACCATTGAGCACCTGCGAGACGTACCGAGGGTGCTTGACGTGAGTTTAGCCGCGCGAGAAGAGGACTTTACTTTTTGCGTGGTGCCTATGGGCGCCCTTGGATCGCACATCAGGCCACTTATGGGAATTTACGGTTCTTCGCTGCTTTATGGGTACGTGGGGAAGCACATCTCCCCCAAGATGCGGCCGTACGGGTTCACCGGAAAGCGCGCGTCACCCGGGATGCTCAGCGTTTCACGGCTAAAGCGCGCAATTGAAGAGATCCGTTCATGGCAGTAACGACCGTTTATGGCGTGCTTGGTAGCCCGATAGCTCATTCGCTTTCGCCGACCATGCATAACGCCGCGTTCGCCGCGCTCGACCTCGATGCAGCGTACATCGCCTTCGACGTAGACAAGCAGCACGCTGAAACGGCAATACGCGGGGCGCGGGCACTCGGGTTTGGCGGACTCAACATCACCTTTCCCCTCAAAGAAACCGCTTTGCATCACTGCAAGCCTGATATATTATCGCAACGAATCGGCGCGGTGAACACGATCGACCGCGCGGGAGCGGGCTACAACACCGACGGCATTGGAGCGGTCAGGGCGCTCGAAGAGGCCGGCGTTGCGGTCAAAGACGCGAGCATCGTGCTCTTGGGCGCAGGGGGCGCCGCAAAGGCGATCGCGGCACAACTGCTGCTCAACGGAGCACGCGTACTCGTTGCCAATCGGACGGCGAGTAGGTCGCTCATCTTGGCCCGGCAAATGACCGCTGGGAACATCGACTGCGGTTGCGGCGACATAGAAGCACACAGCCTAAATGAGGTCGATCGCCTGCTCCGCGAGGCACATGTGCTTATCAACGCCACCACTGTGGGAATGCGCGGCGTGCTCGAAGGACAGACGCTCGTAACCGCAGCCCAAATGCATCCCGGTCTCGTGGTCTTCGACATCGTCTATCACCCTCTCGAAACCCCCTTGTTACGCGAGGCTCGTGCCGCAGGATTACAAACAATTGACGGCGTGAAGATGTTGGTGCACCAAGGGGCGGCCTCCTTCGCCCTGTGGACCGCGTCAGACCCGCCCGTGCAGACTATGGAGGCGGCTGTCCGCGAAGCACTCCGAAGCGCGAACGGGACGGACGACGAGGGAATGCAGTAATGTCACTCAAAGCGGCAATCGTGGGCGGCCACGGAGAGATGGGGCGCTGGTTCGAACGATTTTTTGTGCAACAAGGGGTGGATGTCACGCTCGTTGGGCGATCTTCGCGCGTCCGCTATGCGGACTACGACGTGGTTATGGTCGCTGTGCCCATCGACGTCACCTGCAACGTGATTGCGCAAGTGGCACCGCACTTGAAACAAGACGCCGTGCTCTTCGACATAACGTCTATCAAGCGAGACCCCGTCAAACAGATGCTGGCCAGCGCCCCACAAGGTGTCGAGCTCGTGAGCGTCCATCCCCTTTTTGGTCCCAGCATGCCCGACATGGAGGGGCAGACCGTCATTGTCACGCCGGTGCGCGGAGAGCGCGGACGTCAGTTTCTCGTCGATCTCTTTGAGAGCGCAGGCGCTCGTGTCGAAGAGCTCTCAGCTGACGAGCACGACCGCCTCATGTCGGTGATTCAAGGACTAACCCACTTCGGCTACATCGCCACGGGCGCCACACTCGAAGCCCTCCGCTTTGATATCAAACGCTCGCGCCGCTTCATGAGCCCCGTTTACGAGATTATGATAGATTTCGTCGGACGAATCCTGGGACAGGACCCCGCACTCTACGCCTCAATCCAGATGAGCGCCGATCGATCCGTCCACGAGGCTTTTCTCACGCAATGCGCGACGCTTGTCGACATTATCAACGCGAGGGATCGCGACGCGTTCATTGCGATCATGAAGCGCGCGGCAAAGCACTTCGGGGACGCCGAACCAGCCCTAAAACGCTCCAACAAGCTCATTATGGCCAACATCAAAGAGTTGGAAGAGTTTAAGCGATCCATCGGAAGTACGCGCGGGCTTCGAAATGTCTACACCGAAGCCGTGCACGTCGGCATCATAAAAGGAGCTTCTTCGGACGAAATCGCCGTAGAAGAGGGATCTAAGGAGGTTACCTTAAAGACGGAAAACGTGCAACTGATGACGGAAGAAGAGCTCAAGCAGCACCGCCTAGCACACGGCCAGCGGTACCGGGATTTTTCCGCAGTGTTTCCTGCCGGGGCGGATCCCGATGTTGTGGCCCGCGTGCTTTCCACCGTCCCAGGGGTTACCGCGGTGAACGTCATCGACCACTACGCGCCCCGCGCAAGTTATACCTTCCGAGTCTCCACTTATAGAGATGGTGACGTCGGACAGCTGCACCGCGACGTGACGGAGCTGCTCGTCGGAATTGGATGCCGACTCCGATAAGAAGCACGTCCACGCGTGATGCAGCTGCTCCTCGTCCGCGAGGGCATCAAAGGAGTATTAGATGGCCAAACTGGAAACGGTCTTTGTAACGGGCGCTACGGGCTTCCTCGGCTCGCACTTGGTCGAATGCCTTGCGCATCGCGGGGCCGCAATCAGCATTCTCGCGCGGGGGCGGCCTGACCGGCTTTCCCAAGAAATTCCCCGCTTGAATGTCGTGCGTGGCGACCTCAGCCACGCATTCTCGATCAGCGACGCTTCGACCGTGTTTCACTTGGCCGCCCAAGCCCACGTCGGGCACGCCTTCGATGATCCAAGCCAAACGTTCGAGACCAACACGGCCGGCACCATAACCGTTCTTGAGGCCGTGAGGCGATCATCATCTGTCGAGAAATTCGTATTTGTGAGCACTGCCCACGTGTATGGCACTCCCAGGTACGTTCCTATCGACGAAGAGCACCCCGTTCACGCTCAAGAGCCCTACGCGGCAAGCAAGCTAGCTGCAGAAGCGTTCATATCCGCATACAGCTCTGCGTACGGCATACCAACAGCGATCGCGCGACTGTTTAACACGTACGGCCCTCGTCAACATCCTGACTTTGTCGTACCTTCAATTATCAGGCAGGCGCTTACCCACGACTCGCTCACGATGGGTAATCTGGCCCCGACGCGGGACTTTACCTACGTAGATGATGTTATCGAGGCTCTGCTGCGACTCGCTGACGCTGGCCACGGGATCTACAACGTCGCGTCGGGAGTCGAGGTAAGCATTGAAGCACTGGTTACACACGTGGCGCAGATCCTTGGCAAACGCGTAACCGTAGTATCTCAGCGCACACGGCGCCGATCAGCAGCCATCGAAATAGACAGGATGTGGGCAGATATCTCGCGCATCACTGCGCTTGGATGGCAACCCCACGTTAGCCTGAGTGATGGGTTAACCAGAACGATCGAGTGGTGGCGGAACAGCCTTTAGTTTCCAGAGGCGATAGAGGCATTTCGCCTCAGTATGCTTTGTTAGACCATAAAAGCGCGCTTGTAGCAAGCGTTGTTGATCGTTTCAGTATTCTGGCGTGCTAGGCGTATGTTACACACGCTTCGTCGAACGAGGCGTGGACGAGCGTAGGCAGGGTACCCCACGTAGCGAGATTGTCTTGCACGATTAACAGAGCGCCAAGAATTCCGTTAATGTTCTTTATCGCGCCAAAGGCTGCTTCAGGATTGGTGCTCAAATTGCCAAGCGCCGATGCAGCAGCATCAGCCAAACACGCTTTTTCGGCAACGACGCACGCGACATCTGCCGTGCCGAAGCTTATCGATGGACCGACCGTCGCTGAGGACGTGCACACGCCGAGAAATGGTGTTGGCCTAATCTTGAATGCAACGTCTTTGAAGGCTGACTCGCCCGCATATATCCCAACGGTCACCTCACGGTCAGTTGAGAGAGCGATGTCGCCCCCATTGTCGACGATGGCATAAGATGCACCTGCGTCAACCATTGCCTCAACCGCGAGATCCGCGATAACGCCCGCAACAGCAGCCATCGGGCCTACATTCGCCGCAGAAGAGGCCACCAGCATGCGGCGCGCGATCTCCGGCGGCATTCCGATATATCCATCGAGAGGTTCAAGTGCGAACCGGAAAAAAGGATTGAGCGCGATGAAACGCTCCAGCTCGCGTCGGTGGGTGCGTATCGCCTCTTTTGCGTTTTCGATGTGCACACGTGCGTCCGCGACGATTGTGACGACCGTTTGCTTAAGCTGAAACTTCTCCTTCATTCCTCGGCAGTTTTTAGAGCGCCGTGCGGACACATCGCAATACAGGTCTTGCAGAGCACGCACCGCTTGAGGTTGATCGAAATCGTCCTGTCGTTCTTGTACTCAAATACCTCAACAGGACAGACCGATACGCACGCGCCGCACTGCACGCACTCCGCTTCATCGAATACGATTGGCGTGTCCATTTCGCGCACCTCAGCCCCACGTCGCCGGAAGGCTGCAGCAACCTCTTCGACACGTTCGTCGGGCACGTCAATCACGATTTCCCCGATAGAGGCGTCAACAAATGCCCGATCGATGTTGAGGCGGACGCCCGTTTCGAGCACGACATCTGCAAGCAGCGGGTCCTGCATAATCTTTTGTGAAAACTTCAATACGATCTTCACGGATCCTTCCCTGTCCTCCACTTACCTACACGCGAGGAGCTTGCTCAGATCCTCACTCGTGATGATGCCGATGACGGTATTCGTATGATCTATAACAGGAAGTGCCGAGATGTTGTGCCGCTCGAGACGTCGTGCGGCGAGGTCAGTCGGCTCATCAGGCGTCGCCGTCACGACGCGCCTCGTCATTATGCCTTTCAGGCTGTCGCCTTTGTTTAGCGCAACCGCTTTGGAGATATCGTACGCCGTTACTATGCCAATAAGCTTGTTGCTGGCTGAGACAACCGGCAAGTGATTCACCTGCTTTCCCACAATGATCTTGGCAGCCTCTTGCACGCTGATCGCTTCACGCACGGTGATGCTTGGCAGCATCACTTCGCGCACGAGTGGCACCGCAGAAAGTTGCTTCATGGGCTTCTGTGTGGCCTGCCGCGGGAGCCGCGCTGTCGGCAGTGCGAGCTCAAACGCGCCTTTTTGTATACGCGCTGCGAGTTCGGTGGCGATTTCTTTTGCCTTGAAGAAGCTCGACATGGATGAGGTGCGCACTTCCTTGCCATTTAGATCGATCATCCCGGATTTGAGCTCCTCATAGCTAATCGTCTTTAGTTTTGGCCGCGACCGGCGACCGACGCCGTAGTCGAGGATCGTCGTCTTGATATCGGCATCGCTGATGGCAGTTTTTCGTGCAATCCCCTCGTTTAGCACGGGAATAGGGATGCCGATGCCTACGTACAGCGACGTGCCGTACTTGTGGAGAATCGCCGCCCTCAGATAATCGGTGCTCATAGCTTTGAGGTCACCGCACACCATAAGCGTGCCAAAGCTGTTCGCCGGGTCGTGCTGCGTCCCGTTGCCGACGACGTACCCCTGCGCACCGCACAAAAAGATCCTCGTCCCGACGCCGATGGTTTCATAGTCCGGATCGTTATAGATGGGTGAGAGAGTGCCCGAACCAGAGAACGTCGCGTTTCCGAACCGGGGGAGCAGCGTTCCCATATATGTGTAGAGCACTCTGTCAGTGGAGTTGGTTGCCGCGTTGTACCGCTGGTAAGCGTTGCGCGGATTCAACATCGTCGCTTCGTTAAGGTCAACGATGGAAATAGGGGCCTCTACGCTGCGGCGCGGATAGCAGTCGGTGGCATAGCCAACAGCCTTCATATAGACTTCTTTGCGCGCCACCAGGTCTTCGATAACGTGTGCACCGCCGTACTCGAGGCCCCGCGTCTCCGAAAGCTGGGTCGCTCCTATGAACGCATCAACCGCAGCGACGCCGGCGTACGCCTCGACATCGTTGAGCCACACCTGACTCATCTTTATCGGCGGATCTGAATGGCCGAAATTCATCCATACGCCGGACGAGCACATCGCGCCAAACGTCCCCGTGGTCACGACGTCGACCTCTCTTGCCGCGTCCTCAGACCCCAGCTCGCCCACGATGGCAGTCATTTCGTCAGCTGTCACGACGTAAACGCTCCCATCGCGAATGCGCTCGTTGATCTCCTCCAAGCTTTTTGGCACCGCTCCTCCAAAGTAATCACTGCGCCGAGTGAACAGTGACCGTATAACGATACCTATTATTTATTCTTGTTGGACTCTGAAATACGGCTTTTTTCGGTGCGCTGCTGCTGATTAAGGTTCAGCGAGCGGTTAGATCTGCGTGGTTCACGGTTTGGAATAGAACAATATTTATGCCCCCTAGCACGGTGTAAGCAAAGAGAATGATTTCTGTCGTGATTCTAGCGCATAATGAGGCCGACGCTATAGGCGGATTACTCGACGAATTCAGTGCCTTTGAAGGCTTGGAGCTCATCATTGCCGAAGACGCGTCCACTGACCACACACCCGACATCGTGCAAGAATTCGCGACGCACAACAGCGACGTGATACTCTCAAGCAGCCCAGTCTTGGCCGGTAAGGGTGCAGCGCTGCGACGCGGGCTCGCTTTGGCAACGGGAGAAGTGCTCGGGTTCATCGACGGCGACGCATCGATTCATCCCCGTGACTTCATGCGCGTCGCAGCAACGATCGAGCAGGGGGCCGATCTCGCCGTCGGGTCACGAAGGCTGCGCGGGTCGATCATCGCCTGCCCGCAACCTCTCTCGAGACGGCTCTCAGGATCCATTTACCGCATGCTCGCCCACCTACTGCTCGACACTGCCATACGCGATTTTCAGTGCGGCTGCAAAGCGTTTCGGCGCGAGGTGTGGGACTCCATCACTATCACCTGCGACGGATTTGCGTTTGACGCAGAGTTAATTGCAAAAGCGCACCGAGAGGGGTTCAACATCGTCGAAGTGCCTATAACGTGGAGCAATACGGCGAACAGCAAGGTCAGCCTTACGCGCGATACGCTAGCGATGTTGAGGTGCCTCCTGAAAACGCGCGCCGAGGTACAAGGGTGAGCGCTTGAACAGGAAGTACATTGCTGCATTGCTCGCAGTCACCGTTGTGCTCGTCATTTTCAGGGTCGGATACTCGCAGGCCGTGTGGGGCGGTTCGGTCGATACCGATTCGTGGAAGCTCCTCAGCGATACCAACAAGTATGTGGTAACCGGGCATTATTCCCCGTCTGCGACCCAGTCGATGTACTACGGTGCCTATTCAATCGGCCTCGAAGCGCTGCTTGCGTCGCTCACCGTTTTTACCGGTATTGATCTCATCGTGCTCGCGCAGTACTTCCTGCAAATAGCGACGCCTATCGTCATGGTTGTGGTTGCCTACCTGATAACGTCGCGTTCAGGCCGAGTCACGAGCTGGGCTATCCCAGTAATGATTCTTCTCATCGGCATGTTCGAGGGCCTCACGCACCAACAGTCGCGCATGATCGAAGAGAACGTAGGCTTCATCCTCTTTTGCGGCGCGCTGCTGTTCCTCTACCTGTACTACGTCGGACGAACCTCGCGCGTGTATACGTTTTCAATGCTCACAGCGATACTGCTCGTAACCGTCTTCACCCACCACCTAAGTTTCCTAGCCGTCGCGATACTCACGATGCCGTTCCTCGTATCCTCGCTCAAGTACGCGGCTCCCGTCTACGTCGCTGCTATGTTTGTGCCCTGGTGGGGCTATTACCACCTGCTTAACGGCTACAACGGTATATATGTCGGTATCTTTTTTTACACGGCAGTAGGTCTGGCAGCGCTGTATGCAGTCTATGTGCTGTGCTGCGCTGTTTTTTGGCGTACGGAAGAGTCGCGTGCAGCCACCGCGCAATCACTAGCGAGTCTGCGGAACAGGCTTGTGGGATCGGGTGATTACCAACGGTCTGCCGTGGCGTCGACGATTGTGCTTGGAGCTGGAGTGATCGTGTACTCTCTCGCAACGCGGCTACAGTCAGGTTACCTGCCGTTCTTTCTGCCTCTGGCTCCCCTCGTTGTTTATGCCGGCGCGCATTCAGTGTCCCCCCACAGCCACGAAGCGGACCAAGTGGACGTTGCCTATGTACAGTACCTTTTTCTAAGTCTTATCTTGCTCGCGGCGGTGACAGCGCTCGGATTTTTTTTGCAGTTCTACATCGCAACAAGCACGCTTCCCGCTTACCTCAGCTCAATCGAAGCGTTTCCGTCTCTAGATCTTGGCAACCGTCTTATCACTTGGGTTGCATTTATCTATGGCATCACGGCCACCGTAGGTTTGATCTTGGTATCACACGGGGTGCCGGTCAACAAAAGGTGGCTGGCTCCTTCCGTAGCTGCGATGCTCCTGATATTAGCGGCCGTGAACGCGAGCGTTCTTGCGGTGAACTACGACATAAGCTTCACCGTAACTGCGCCGCTCGACGCCCGAATCATCGCCGCCGCTCGCTGGACCGTTGGAAAAGACCCTGACAACGCTACGATGACCGACTATAGAGACGAGATGATCTACTGGTACTACACCGGCGCCTTGGTGATGCATCCTCCGGACAGTCCGCTGCAGAACTACACCGTGTTCAACTTCGTCTATCCTGCATACCTGCAGCACTGGAACGGCAGCGGTCACACCGGAATCAACTACCTGTTCCTCACAGCGACGCCGCCAAAGTACTACTACGACCACCTTGTGAACGGACAATGGAAGCTTAGCCCCCAAAACGCAACGCAATGGAGCGGGCGCATCGCAGCGATTGACAACAACGCCACAGGAGTTGATAAGATCTACACTAACGGATATACATACTACTACAAGGTGGTCGGGGGGTGACGCAAGCGGCGTTCGCGCAGGGGCAGGAGCCGTTCACTACTCCCAAACGTGCCAGATTCCTATGCCTCAAAGAGAGACATTAAGTACGACGTTCAACAACCGACATAATGTGATACCATGATTTATCTTGATCACGCCGCGACCACTCCGATGCGCCCTGAGATCCTTGACGTGATGCGCCCATACTTTTTAGAGCGCTTCGGAAACCCCTCGAGCCTTCATGCCTATGGACTTGAGGCGCGCAAAGCGATCGAGGACGCGCGAGAACAGATAGCGCGCGCGATTGGGGCGGCCCCGCCAGAGATCATTTTTACGTCAGGGGGAACTGAATCGGACAACATGGCTTTGCGTGGAGTGCTACGCGATCGGAGTGGCGAGAGAGACCATATCATCACCTCCGCGATCGAACATCCCGCGGTTCTCGAGACGTGCAAGTTTATTGAGCAGCTTGGACACGAGGTGACTTACGTTTCTGTCGATGAAGACGGCCGGATAAATCCTAGCGAAGTGGAAGAGGCGATTCGGGACAACACGCGACTCATATCAATTATGCACGCTAACAACGAGATTGGCTCTATACAGCCCATAGCTGAGGTCGCAGCGATCGCAGCGTCACACGGCGTCTACATGCACACCGATGCAGTCCAGAGCGTCGGGAAGATTCCCGTGGACGTGGCCGCTCTCAATGTGGACATGCTCTCTATTTCATCACACAAGATATATGGACCGAAAGGGGTCGGATGCCTTTACGTTCGGAAGGGCACCAAATTGAAGCCGCTCATTTTCGGTGGCGGCCACGAGCGCGGCCTCAGAAGCGGCACCGAGAACGTGTCGGGTATTATTGGCTTTAGTGAGGCAATGCGACTGGCGATCGAAGATTTCGCGGACAATGTGCGCATACAAAGGCTCAGGGATGAGCTCATCGATGCCGTACTGCGAGACATCCCCTACACTCGGCTCAACGGTGGAAAGGAGTACCGTCTTCCGAACAACGCCAATTTCAGCTTCAGCTTTATCGAGGGGGAGTCGCTTGTGCTCCGCTTGAGCGCAAAGGGGATTGCTGGATCGACCGGTTCCGCCTGCTCGTCAAAGAAGCTTGAACCATCACACGTGCTGCTGGCGATCGGCCTGAACCCCGTTGATGCTCACGGCAGTCTGAGGCTGACCCTAGGGAGAGACACGACTGAAGCAGATGTTCAATACGTAAACGAAGTCCTTCCAGAAATCGTTGATCAGCTGCGACAGATGTCGCCTCTCTGTCCGTGCGTGGATGAAGGCTCTGGAAATCCCGAATAGACTAACGGAACCACCGAAGACCTTGCTTCGTTGTTCGTTTGGCCTACAGTTGCACGTTGGCATTGACCGGCCACGGCGTGAATAAGCCGGGACCTGCAGTAGTGCCTTTTTTAAGCAGGATCATTTCAGCTCTTTTGGGAAAAGGCCTCTGGTTTTTCAGCGGCCCCGATGAAAGGCTCATATGGGAGAATGACAATCTTCCATCTAAAAGAAACGTAACTGCGCTCGCGTCGCGCTTCCCGGATCAATGCCGAATAACAATGCATCCATAGTAATCCCTACCTACAATGAGCGGGAAAACATCCCCGAACTTCTCGAACGAATCCATCGTTCGATGGGACCATTGGGCCATCCTTTTGAGATCGTCATTGTTGATGATGACAGTCCTGACGAAACGTGGAAGGTCGCGTCACAGCAGCCCGACGGCGATCAGGTGCGGGTCATACGAAGACAGGACGAGAAAGGGCTCGCGACCGCCGTGCTGACGGGGATTCAAGCAGCGAATTATGACATAGTAGTCGTTATGGACGCCGACTTACAACATCCTCCCGAAAAGATACCAGAATTAGTCTCGCGCGTGCAAAATGGAGCGGATATCGCGATAGGAAGTCGGTTTGCTGAGCACGGCGCTTTAGAAGGGTTCAGCCCCGCAAGACGATTACTATCCAAAGGTGCGGACCTCCTCGCCCGAACGCTTTTCAGAGAGATACGCAGCATCAAGGACCCCGAATCCGGGTTTTTCGCCTTCAAAAAGAGTGTCATTGCCCACGCAAGCCTTAGCCCTGTAGGCTATAAGATACTGCTTGAGATTCTTGTTCAAGGAGATTACACAGCGGTCTCAGAGGTCGGCTATACGTTTGACAAACGAGAGAACGGCGTGAGCAAATTCGGAGTGAAAAACGCGGTAGATTATCTTCATCACACGTGGAGTCTCTTTTTGCGATCGGGCGAATTTCATCGTTTTTGGAAATTTGTCGCGGTGGGCGCAGTGGGCGCTATCTTGAATTTAGCCGTACTATATGCCCTCACTGAACTCGGTGTTTTCTATCTGGTATCGGGAGTTATCGCTATAGAAGCAGGTCTTTTATCAAACTTCTTCTTGAACAGATCGTGGACGTTCAGAGATAGAGGGACAAGCGGGTTTCGATACGCACTCACAGCTCTGTATAGAGATCACGCCGTGCGGGTCGTGGGGGTTGTACTGAACCTACTGATCTTGTGGCTCTTGACGAGTGCGTTCGGTCTCTACTATCTTACCTCGCAACTCATCGGCATATGCGTCGCGATGGTGTGGAACTATGGCGGAAACCAGTGGTGGACCTGGGAGCCCACGCGATAATCTTGTAAGCTCACTCGGCTCGCCACGAGGCTGGGGAGCTCTCGCTTTAATCGCCCTGTACGAACGCCTCGCGGACTATTGCTTTCACCTCGTCAAGAATCTCTATGGCTTCTTCAGTCGATTGGACGCGGTGGACGTCAACCCTACCATTTCTGTATAACGTGATGCCACATCCTCTGTGGAAGAAGCGCGCCACGCCGAGTTTTTCAGCACATTTGCCCACATCGCGCAGAATCCGACACAGTATTTTCATTGAAAATGGCCTTTCAAACGTGCCTTCGACCAAGATGCCGCCTCCTTTGCACGGCCTTACCGAACGTGCGCTGTACTTTTCTTCTGGCATAGCAGCTTTGGTGATGCGTTTTCGGGTCGTTCTGTCTCCGATTTATGAACTCAAAGCTACTTATCACGTTCGGAGAATAACCTGCCGTTATGTCGGCTCGTTGCGGTCTTTTTTCCGGCTCTTCGCCCTATTGGACGCACCTCGACGTAGCAAAAAAAGAGTCGCTTGGCGATGCATTTCAGCATTCTCGTGGCTAATGATCGTAAAATGTGGGCACATATTGTCCTGATCGCAGCCGTTAAGTCAATTATGTCACTACAAGCGAGTGTCTACGTGCATCGGCTTGTGCCGACATGGCGGAACGGCTACGCAGCCGCCTGCAGAGCGGCTTATCCCGGTTCGATTCCGGGTGTCGGCTTAGTGTTTATTTACTCTTCCGGGGGATAGTCGACGGTAGATGGACAAAGGGGCAGCACGGTACTGAGATCTGTTTTTAGATATTGCATCGTGCAGATCGTTATGGCGCATTACGCTGTCCAACGTAATACTTTGTTGCTGGGCGAAGCTTCTGCTGCTTATGCAAGAGCGATCAGATGGATCCACTAAGCCTGCTCATGATTTTCTTCGTTTCTGTGTTCGTCGGAGTGATCACCTCGATGCTTGGCATTGGAGAGGGAGTTCTTTTGGTTCCGTTTCTCACACTCGCGGCAGGCATCCCGATACAGATTGCAATTGCCACAAGCCTTGTCAGCACGATAGCCAATTCCAGCGCCGCGTCGATGACGTACGTCAAAGATTGCAGGTTAAATCTACGGCTTGCTCTGTGGTTTGCCATCACCGCGACCGCCGGCGCGATCATCGGGGCCCAAATGGTAGCGCAGATAAACCGAACACTGCTAACTGAGGTCTTCGCTGCGGCCCTCGTCGCGACGGCTGTCGTTATGTTTCTGCGACGTAAGGAAGCCGACGCTGTGCAATCTACCGGACTACGTGACGCGCAGTACGATCGATTCCAATTGGGCGGGAGCTATGCTAACGCAATGGGTGAGCGCCTAGTAACCTATCAGGTAAGACACCCGCTCTTAGGGCTGCTAAGCGGATTCGTAGCGGGCAACGCATCAGGACTGTTAGGCATTGGAGGGGGAATCATAAACGTACCAGTTATGACGCTTGGCATGCGAGTTCCTATCAAGGTAGCGACCGGCACAAGCGCACTAATTATCGGGCTGACGACCGCGGTCGGTGCGATTATCTACTATGCAAACGGGTTCGTGCAGCCACTGCTCGCCGCAATTGTGCTTGAAGCGGTCTTTTTGGGGGCCCTGATCGGGCCGCGTCTGCAGGGCAAGATTCGAAACGAAGCGCTAACTGCGAGCTTTGCTGTGGTATTAGTCATTTTGGCGTCGCTAATGCTATTGAGGCCATAACGTGAAAGAGGTGATACTATCATTGCAGGAGAAGATTCAGGCTTAGGCAGAACATTGGGGGTTTGTTCTGCCGTCAGCATTTCTGTGTGTCTGATTGGCATTTTTCTTTTCGCTGCTAACCCGAGTTTAAATAGCGACACGGCGCTGCCTCTCAAAAACTCGCTGACGGGCCTCAAATCTCTTAGTGCGCCCAGCGTCACCGCTTTGGGGGTCCTACTAACAATAGTTTCTCCGTTGGTCTGGGTCAGCGTGGCACTCGTGAGTTTCGCAACGAAAAGGAGCTTACTGTTCAGTTTCTTAAGCATCTTAGTCTTGTTTCTAATGCTGCTCAGCATAGCAATATCCTTCAAGTAGACCGTAATTCTATCACGAAGAGAGTGAGAGCGCGCGGGTTGAACAGAAGGCGCTGTAAAAAGCTTGCAAAGGTCTTAACCCCTCGCAATAAAGAACGCAGCTCGCAAGCCCATAATCACCGTTCGATGCGGGCTACCAGACTACTCGCGCAGGCAAGGTATTTCTAACCAACCTCGACCTAGCTCGCACAGCAAAGCATTGGACTTAATCCTTACGTTTGGGACAAAAATGGCACCTAACGATTGCCATAAGCTCGTCAACGCCAACTTCTCCGTAGTGAGTGCCAGGCACGAGTATGCGCGCTATTCAAGACAACTGATTCTCCCCGAGATCGGGACTGAGGGCCAGTCCGCACTGCAGAACAGCAGCGTTTCGGTAGTGGGATGTGGAGCTACCGGCTCGACAGCCCTTAATTTATTGGCGCGGGCGGGTGTTGGAGAGCTGACAGTCATTGACAGGGACTTCGTCGAGCTGACGAACCTGCAGCGACAGGTCTTGTTTGACGAGGGAGACCTCGACTTACCCAAAGCGCTCGTGGCTTCTGAGAAGATGAGACGCGCAAACTCAGACATTGTCGTCCACGACATCATTAAGGATCTCAACCTCAACAATGCGGAAGACATCCTCGGACATGCGGATGTGATCGTTGATGGCACCGACAATATGGAGACGCGCTTTTTGGTAAATGATGTCTGCACCAAGCATGAGATCCCGTGGGTATACTGCGGAGCGGTCGGAACTCACGGGATGGTGATGCCGATTATCCCTCGCACAACCCCTTGCCTACGGTGTTTCATCCCAAACATTCCGCCCCAAGGAGTTCTCCAAACGTGCGATCTGGCCGGCGTGCTCAATACTATACCCACCATCGTCGCATCAATTGCCACCACGGAAGCCATTAGGATCTTGTTGGGCAAACAGGCGACCGATGCAAAACTCATCATATATGACGTTTGGGAACAAACCCTGCAAAAAATGGCCGTTGTAAAGGACCCCTCCTGTCGATGCTGTGTCGAGTCCCAGTTTGAGTTCTTGGACGCCAAAAAGGGTGATAAAATCACAACACTCTGTGGTCGCGATGCCGTTCAGATTACCCCAGCCCGAGAAGGCACCATCAAATTAGCGGAACTCGCCGGCAATCTCGACCGAATCGGGCGGGTTAAGCATAACGAGTACACTCTGCTGTTCAAAGACCCCTATACCGACTTCGAGATGACCCTTTTCCGTGACGGCCGCGCAATAATAAAGGGTACGCGCGACCCAGAGGCTGCCAAGAGCATTTACGCTCGATACGTTGCCAGGTAAGAACGACTTCTCTGCGTGCCGGATTCCTCTGCGTGCCGGAGAGGCTCCACTACGATTTGCGCATTTCGCATTTTCCGGGCTTATTACAAAGCCTCTTGTAACCCGCACTCGTAGTGTGGCGGCGCCGCATGCACCTCATTAATAAGCGATACATCGAAAATGTCCCTCTCGCTCGATCGCCTCGAGATGTACCCGAGCGCTTCAAGCGCGTTCACGAACTTCATCGTCGATGTAACGTATTCCGGAGGCAAAGAAGCGCAATACTTTGGAGAGATCTGATACGCTTCCGCGACAAAGTCTGCATCAACGACCCCTGTCGTTTGAGCGACGATGCGCGCGCATTTGCCCGGGTGATGTCTGATCAACTCACATGCCATCTCGTGAGCGATGAGAAACCTCCGGAGAACATCCTCGTGACGGATCAAATCGTCTCGCATAGCCACAATACCGTAGCTTGGGTTAAAGGGCCATAATCGTGCGGGGGGCATTATCGTGTGTGCCCCATAGTACCTCCGAGCTGCTACGGCGAGTGCAGGCGTGCCTGCAGCCGCTGCTATTTCAGCTTCCACGAGCGCATCAGGAAGAAAATCCGCCCAAGCATAATTGTTCACATGGACATCCTCGATGTGATACTCTTTCAGCAATTCGTTGACAATAACATCGTGAATCGAGCCCCGCGGTGGACAGCCTATGGCCGTCCCCGAAAACTGGCCGAGGAACGCTGGCATGCTCCTGCACTGATCAACCGTTCTCACACCTTGTCCCGCGACTATCAGAGTTCCTTCAATGTGCCCTCCAGCGATGCATATAAGCCGAGTACCTTTGTCAACACCAATTATAGCCGGTGGAAGCCCGACGTAGCCGATGTCGAGGTGTCCATCGCGCATGGCATTCACAAGATCGGGCCCCGAGGGGAAAAGTGTCCACTCGGCCTCCACGCCATTATTCTTCAGAAGGGCTGTACCCATGAGGAGGAACGAAGTATGGTAAAGGGTGGGAAGATGCCCGATTCTTAGTGCGGGACGATTAGCTTCCTTCATCAAACCCGTCTCTGCTTTGCTTCATCCCATTTTCTCAGACGTTCATGCTCGCATTTACGCCTTTGGTCACAATCACCTAGAAATCAGCCGAATAGTTGCGAAATTGTGGCGTCGAGCCAAAAGAAGGGCATTGGATATCAAATGCAGCATGAACAACGCGGCCAATTTACCCCCGAGCTGTTTTACGAAGAAAGGGCTCGTCGGTGCTTTGAATAGTGCATCGTCCGCTTTCGGCATTTTAGAAACAACCGATCTCACTCTAGTTTCCGTAGAAAACGTTGGTGAAGCCACGCGAATCAATTGTACCTGATCCATGATAATAGTGAGCGAAACTACCTCGCCTTAGCGAGCGAGCAAACCAGATTTTCTTCCGCCGACCCGCGTGCTGGTCACGAATGCCGATTATCTGAAAGAGGATACTCGAATTCCTGTGATTCTTGTCCCTTCCTGCCATATTCCTTCTTCCGAATGCCTTAAAGCTGGCTTCGAAGCTAGTTTCGCATATCCGTTCTGATTACTTTTTCTCCTTAATAGGTTAAATCGTAACTATTTTTATTCCTTAGAGGATAACTTTTTGCCTCTTTCGAAACTTATTTGTAGGCACCAGATGAAGAGTTTTGTATGGACCGTGATCAGATGAGTGAAATTACCGTCCTCCCGGGAACCAACCGCAATGGCAAAAGAGAAGGGTTTGACCGAATAATCATCCGGCCTGGGGACACCCTCTCGATTGTAGGGCCAACCGGGTCTGGAAAATCGGCATTCATAAATGATATCGAGGTGCTGGCGCAGGCTGATACGGTTACGGGCCGGCGTATTCTCGTAAATGGCGTTCCTCCTTCTGATGAGATGGCTCGAGATCCGTCGAAAAAACCAATTGCACTTATCACCCAGAGCACGCGTGTGATTGCGGATCTGGATGTGTCACGTTTTCTGGAGCTACACATCGAAGCGCGCAAGCAAACGCACATCAAAGACCTCATTGAAAACACGATTGCGCTAGCAAATGAGTTTACGGGGGAGCAGATTACCAGGGCCATGAGCATGACCGCTCTGTCAGGAGGGCAGACGCGTGCGCTTCTTATCGCGGATGCGATTCTCATCGGAAGGACCCCGATCCTACTCCTCGATGAAGTGGAGAACGCGGGTATTTTCAAGGAACGCGTCATTTCATGCATAAGGGAGTGCAGGAAAACGGTCATCTTCGTGACGCACGATCCCTATCTCGCCCTGAGCACAGACCGCCGGATTGTAATGAGCAATGGAGCTGTAGTCAAGGTGCTTGAACCTCGCGAACGAGAGAGGGCGACGATCGCACGTGTTTCTGAGATCGATGATCTGCTCTGGGATCTCCGCGAGAGAATCAGATCTGGGGATTTAATCGGTGAAGAAGGCGCAATCGACGAGGAGATAGGGGTCCCCGCGTGAAACTCGCGATAATCGCGGGACCCGCCAGCGTCGGGAAGACTGCGGTCGTTCGGCAGATCATCCGTGAATTTCGCGAGAGCAGCAATCCGGCTTACGTGAAAATCGACGTCGTTCGCGCGTTTGAAGACGAGGAGCTCAGAGAAGAATTTGGGATTCCGACGCGCAAGGTGTACTCCGGTGACCTGTGCCCAGATCACGCGGGCATTATGGTGCTCCAAGACGCTATTTCGTGGGCGCAGAACTTAGGATCGGGCCTTCTCATCATCGAGAGCGCAGGCCTCTGTCTTAGATGCACCCCCTACACGACCCAGTCATTCGGTATCGCTGTTCTTTCTGCAGTCTCGGGAAGCAACTCACCCCTGAAAATGGCGCCGATGATTGCCCAAGCCGACATGGCTGTTGTCACGAAGACTGACCTCGTTTCCCAGGCCGAGAAGGAAGTTTTTCGCGAATACATTAAGGAGGTCGCCCCCTCAATCGACATCATTGAAACCAATGCGATACAGGGTACGGGTATGCGGTATCTGATGAAAGCGCTCGCAGCATATCCTGATCTTAGCGACGCCGCGCAAATCGTCCTCCGCGGGTCACCTCCGCTTGGAGTCTGCACCATCTGCGTCGGGAAGAAGGAGATCGGATGGCAGCACCATTTTGGCGTGATACGGCCGCTCGAGGAGGCCGATAACATTTATCGGGGGGACTAAGGGTGGCCTGGGTGCCGGCAGGAAAAGACTGTGGAGCCTGCGGCACAGCTACGTGCGAGCAATTTCTCTTGCACGTCCGCGCGGGAGAAAAATCGTACAAAGATTGTCCATACTACGAGACACAAGAGCGCGTGCGAAGGGAAGCTCCAACCTACTCCGGGACCGACGTCCTAGGGAATAAATACGATTTCGCGCTCCGCCCTTTGCCGGGCGAGCCCTCGGCGCGCAAATTCATCGTTCCGTTTCGCGCCGATTTGGTGGAGCGCTGGAACATTGCAGCAGGAGACCTCGTGACCGGTCGTCCAGCCGGTCCAGGATGTCCGTTGTATCACGCTCTCCGCGTTCTCTCTGCCAATCCTATAACGGGAGTTCTCGAGTGTCATACGCTGGGCCCGCTTGCTGCTCGCAAAGAAAAGTCACACGACGTTCAAGCCTATAACGTGCACGCGTTCGAGGGTATTGCAGAGGTCATTCACCACGCACCGGTTATTGGGAAGAGGCAACGCTTCTTGCCTGGACACTGCATGATCAATCTCTCGCATACCGCGGTTGTTAACATGGTACTAAAGAAACGTGCTGGTATTCACGTCCGATTAGAGGACATACGGATTTTGTAATCGCGAATCCGACACAATAAGCGCCATCAACGCTCATTTGTAGACTCTTTTCTTGCAGAACTCAGCGCAATGTCCATGCTGCCTGATCGCAGCCACTGGAGATCCAAAGTAACGTAGGTAAACCCAAGCTCCAGGAGCTTATCGGCTATAGCAGACGAATGCGTAAGGACCTTTCCGGCCTCTTCCCTACCGACCTCAATGCGAGCGAAGTGATCATGATCTCTGATTTTCACTTGCGCGATGCCAATCGCCTTTAACGCACGCTCAGCGTCTCTAAGCCTTTCAATTTTCTCGCCGGTTATGATCGTGCCGTAAGGAAAAGAGGTGAGGAGACACGCCGCGGACGGCGCGTCGGCGTTCGATAAACCGAGTCTGCGCGCGACGCTTCTTACTTCATCCTTTGTGAGATCGAGCAACGGCGACACGACGCCGAGTTCTCGCAGAGCTTTCAGACCTGGTCTGTAGCCATTAAGATCAGAGGCGTTTGTGCCGTCCATGACCGCAGTGAAGTGTAGTTCGTCAGCTAGGTCGCGCAGCGCGCCAAAGACTAACTTCTTGCAGTAGTAACATCGTTCAGGATCGTTCTGCTTCACTTCTAATACACTCAACGGGTTGAGGGTAATCACTATGTGGCGAATGCCGATCTCGTTGGCGATCGCAGCCGCATGCTCGACCTCGCCGTGATGAAGCGCACCGTTATCTACTGTCACGGCCACTGTTGCATCTCCAAAAGCCTGTTTGGCAAGCGTGGCAACGACCGAGCTATCAGCTCCGCCTGAAAAGGCTATCACTCCACTGCTATGCGAGCGCATGTATGCTACGACTCTTTCAAGTTCAATATCTTGATGGTAGTAGTTTCGCACTATTTCTTTGGTGGGTCGGATCGACATTGTCTGGGTGCACTCGACATGATTTTGATATAATGCTACGGATGATAACAATTCTTGTAAAGAACCTAGCATATATGTATTCCAACGCACGAGTACCTTTTTACGATCTGAGCGCACGTGATGACGAAGGCCAGCCAACACCCTAATGTAGCGGACGGTAATCACTGCGACGGGCAACAGCATAGCTACCGCGTAAGCCGATGGCTCCTCGACGCGCGCCACACGACGAAGAGGCAAGTGAGCACGGGCAACTTGCACGTGTCATTGCAGCAGTCGGCTGGTCAAAGGCATAATGAGGGTACAAACGATGGATAAGAGCGCGGAGACGAAAGCTTTTCTTATTGCAGAGGGAGGTGTGGACATTGATGAGCGTATACTCGGGCGCATTACGACTCCTGCGTCCGGGCCTGGTGCTGGACTGACTTCTTTTTTCTTGCGATTTAACGGTCACCGGGTGCGCCTGGGAATAAAACACAGTTCCCGTCTCAAGGCATCGCTTGAAGGAGATGAAGTGGTCATTCGCGACCACGAAAAAGAAATCGTCCGTGGGCATCTTGAAGATGCCATCGCCCATTGCCCCGAACAAGCGTATATCACGGTAAGCGAGGTGTGCATATTCGACTGCCAGTACTGCCCGGTGCCACTTTTGGGAGGTTCGGTAAAAGATCAGAGCGATGTTGAGACGGCGATTTCACGAATTCTCGCTGATCCGAAGCTCGCTCGCAAATTAAAAGCTATAGCGTTGACTTCTGGTGTCGAAGAGTCACCACAGCGCGAAGTTGAGAGGATCGCGGCGATCGTTCGCGCCTTAAGGGCGAAGTACAATCTCCCCATCGGCGTGTCCGTCTATCCTACCGAGAACTCCACAAAGCTATTGAAGGACGCTGGAGCCGACGAGCTAAAGTACAATGTGGAGACGATGGATCGTCAGCTCTTCACGACGATGTGTCCGGAGCTTTCACTCGAATTCATTATGGAAGCCCTCAAGGACGCTGTAGAGGTCTTCGGCCGAAACAAAGTCTTTTCCAATATCCTCGTGGGGTTGGGAGAAGATGATGACACGGTCATCAACGGCATGGAAGAACTTATTAGAATAGGCGTGATCCCTATCCTCAGAGCAGTTGTCGAGCATCCCTTGCGCTCACAAACAGGCATGCGACGACCGGATGCAGAGCGGCTCTTGCGATTAGCGCGAAAAGAGCGCAAACTCCTCGACCAATACGGCCTACGAGCTGATTTGGCTCAAACGATGTGCGCTCCGTGCACGGGCTGCGATCTCGTACCGCACCGGGACGTCTAGCACTGACATAGATCCGTCCAAATGTGTGCTGCGCACACGGGAAGAGAGCAACATGGCCCCTAAACTGAGTTTAGACAAGCTGCCCGCACCATTGACCTTTTACGTGCGGATAAATGCACTCTCTGAGTCGCACTTAAGGCAGGTCGCAAGGCTCAAGGGTGTTTATGGCCCGGACCTGTTGCGGGATCTTTCGCTATGGAAGTGGAATTATCCGCCAGCCGACGACAGCGCCGTGTGGGCTTCTATATTACTCAACGCACTGCGCCCTGAGGAATGGGCCGTTGCATGCCTCCATCCTGATATGGTGAAAGACAACATCGTGCGTGGATGCAAGACCTTCGCGTCGTACGTCGTGCAGCGCGGCAAGATCCTACCTCAGTGGGTGATCGCCGCATTTTGGTGGGAAAGCATAGCCGCGCAAGGGGGGATGTCTGCGGAAGACCTTGGGCTCCTCATCGAGGGTTGGAAAGATCGTTTTCAGAACGCGGTATCGTGGTGGATGGAGCGAGGCACGAATCCCCCCAATGCGCTTCCCCGCGAGCGAGACGAAGCGCTTCTCTGGTGGTGCTTTTATAGCGATTTGTGGCACTCAGGAGCACTCGACGAGCAAACCAACGCCATAAGCTCCCTGCTCAAGCTGTCAGGCACACGCCTGATGCAAGGAGGGCGCAAAAGCCGCGGCAGACTTCCATCTGCCGTGCAAGCAGGGATCGCCAAATATGTTTCAAGGGAGCCTGATGAAAACTAAACAACGAATGTGCGCCCAACTTTCAGTGTTCAACCATCCTAGAAACTCTGTGTCGATTTCAAGACCACAGAGCGGGAAGTCTGCAGGCGGTGCTTGAAATGCCTAACGAGGGTCAACCCCGCGCCGAAAAAGATTCCTCTCAGCTTTGCGGACAGTATTTTAAACGCTGCACCTGTCTGACCAAGCTCATCGTAATCACGACAGATACCACACGCATTGCACAGAACCACAGCAACATGAACAGTTTTAGGAAAAAGCAAGAAGAATGAAAGGCTACACGCATATTATCAAAAGTATAACCGTAATCCTTACAATCGCGAAATATTTTTTTTAACAAGCTTTAGAGGGGTGCATATGGACGATAAAACGTTAGAAAATGAGCTTAAGGCGTTAGCTAAGAAAAACAACGCTCAAATTTATGAGATTGACCCGCGTGAAATTGTAGTGAGCGAATGGGTAAGATGGCGCTGCAAGTTTGGTTGCAAAGGCTTCGCAAAGCATCTCGGCTGCCCCCCATATGTCCCAGGCCCTTCGGAGACGAGAGACCTTCTCAAAGAGTATTCAAAAGCGTATATCGTGCACTTCAAGGGAATACCCGGAATGGAAGATGTCGATCTCAAGAGCATACCTGAAGATTGGCACCCGTTTCTCAAAGGGCTGATACGCTGGATCGGCGACACGGTGTACGAACTTGAGCAACACGCGTTTTATCAAGGTTATTACAAATCCCTGGCCTTTGCGGCGTACCCGTGTATTTACTGCGACGAGTGCGTAGCTGAGCAGTCAGAAGGCGTTGTGGACCTATCGCTGAAGAGGGCTTGTAGGCATGCCGAGAGGGTCCGAACCTCAATGGAAGCAGTCGGGGTCGACGTATTTGCCACTGTAAGGAAGCTTGGCTTGCCAATAGAGGTAATTCCATGCGAGGGGAATGTGTACGGAATGATCGCCCATACGAACTTAAACTCGTACGGGTTACTCCTCGTCTACTAATACAATTGTTCGCCAACAAGGAAGAGCTATGTGCACGTTGCGATTCCGAGCCGTGCAGTCCACGAAAGTCACCTCTGCTTTTCTGAAAGCATCGCCTGAGCCGCCGAGTGCCGTCTTCGTCGCACGACACGTCGCTGTCACAGCTCCCATCGCTTTGTCTTCGTGTTCCATACTTTGAACGTTACGTGGTCGCACATTGAAAACGACTCACACAGGCTAGTCCTGTATTCGTCACATCCGACCTCGGTCGCGCACTTCATCTTCTTTCGCGTGCACCACTTCATGGGCAGCACCCCCCATCCGGTAGTTAGAGCATCGTCAGAATCGCGGATATGGCTTGAGATGATGACAAGAATTGCCACCTTTGCGCGGTCGCAAAAAAGAGGGCGGACTGAGTTTTTATCCGATTTCCGTGCGGACTGGATGCAAACAGCTGCGACGAGAAAACCTACAATAGTGCCACACGCAGGCAACACGACCGAACAGTCGCGGAGCGTTTTCTCAGAATGCTCGCGCGAGCGGCCACATCGGCAGTATCAGAAGCGACGGGATCCATTAAGTTAGCCTAAAGAGATGCTTGTTCGAGAGGTTTATGCTGCTGAACGGGGGCCGGGGCTTGGGGCAGCCCCAGCGCACTAAGGCCCGCATCTCCCTCAGTGTAGGACTAAGGTTAGCCTTTGACCGTACGTTGTTTCTCAGCGACATAATTGCTTGTTTTGCCGCAAAACTGGGCGCTAAAATCAGGCCTTCTGCGTAAAATTGAAAGCCGGACTGCTGCTCCTGCCAAAAGCTTCGTCTGAAACGCCATATGAGCTGCAGAACTCGCCGAGGCAGGCACCTCGACGCGTATCGACAGTTGATGAGAATCGAAGATTCCGGGGCACGATAACGATGTCGAGAGCCAGCACACATTAGGGGGTTTAGATACTTTCTCGTGGCCTATCTTTTCTTTTGATTCTTTTTGAGCTGTCTTGGCTTGGCGATTTCCTCATCATCCCAAGGGAGCGCCAACAGATACCCCCGGTAATATGGCGGCGTGATATAAATTAAGAGGATGCGATCGCCGGCGACGCCAACAGGAATCCGGGTGGTTCCGACAAGACGTTTACCGAAGATCTTGTAGCCTGGCCCCACATAGTAGACCTCTTCTGCGTTCTCCACGACGTATTTGGCACCTTCGGTGAAGCTTATGTCGTGAAGCAGTATTTCGTAATCCCTGTCGTCAATAAGTCTAACCATTTTGCGCCCCCTTGAATCTGTGCCTCGCATAGCTGATTCAAAAACGTAATTTGACTTACGCAAACTTAAAAACTATTGAGTGCTCGAATAACTATTTCGACTCGCGATTAATCTTACATCCAAAATCATATAGCTAAAGCGGAATGCATAAAAACCCGTACGAGCGCGCGAAATGGGAAAGTCGCAGTGTCTGCGATTGTAAAAAGAACGATGGGCTCGCAAGCGTGTCCAATGTCGACGATTGCAGATTTACATGAAATAGTGAAGGAGAGCGATAGAATCGTTACTTTCTAGATGCACGGTTGGAACGTGCGATCCCACCGTGATGCTTCAAGAACACGTCGACGGTAAGAATCATGGGGGAGGCGAGTATAACGGCGTACACGATCCAATGTCTCAGTGATTTCGAAGATGCATATCAGAGAAGAATAGACGAGCTGACCGCTCGCCGGAACGAAGGGAGAAAGGTAGTCGGCACCTTTTGTCTTTTCGTTCCCGATGAGATCATTTACGCCGCTGGGGCCGACCGGGTGATTTTATGCGGGGGGCGAAATGCGACGGTTTCACTCGCGGAGGAGTATCTGCCGAGAAATATCTGCCCATTGGTGAAATCGTCCTTCGGCTCTGTCGTGAGCACGGAGTGTAGCGGGGGCGATGCGTGTCCCCATTTCAACCTCATCGACATGGTCGTAGCGGAGGCGACCTGCGATGCAAAGAAGAAGATGTATGAGCTCTTGAACGAGTATATTCCGACATACGTCATAGACCTCCCGCAGAAACCGGACAGCGCTGCAGGAATAGCGTACTATACTGTGCAGTTGGAGCAGTTTAAAGAGGCTATGGAGGGTCTTACGGGCACGATCGTCACTGACGACCGTTTGCTACAGGAGATCAAATCGGCTAACGAGACGAGGAGCTTACTCCACAGGCTGTACGAATTGAGACGAAGAGATCCACCGCCAATACGGGGCCTCGACGTCCTGAAGGTGCTTCAAAAACAGTTTTTCTTATCGCCCGAGGAGTTCAGGAGTATGCTCCGTCCGCTGTTGGACGAAGCGGAGCGAAAGCCAAATGAGGGTGCGCGTAAGCCGAGGATCATGATTTCGGGGTGCCCAATGGCAGGGGGAAACATTAAGGTGCCGAAGATTATCGAGGATCGAGGGGGCGTCATCGTCGTGGAGGAGAGCTGCACGGGTACCCGAGCATTCTGGAACCTCGTGGATGAGCATAAGGATCCGCTCAGAGCGATCGCGGAGAGATACCTGCAGATACCGTGTTCCTGTATGACGCCGAACGAACGGCGGACGGAACACATACGTGAACTGGTCGAACGTTTCAACGTTGATGGCGTGGTGTATTACACCCTGCAGTCGTGCCACGGGTATAACATCGAGAGATTCAGGGTTCAGCAGGCGTTAAAGGAGACAAGCACCCCTCTGTTGGCGATTGAAACGGATTACAGCGATTCTGACGTCGAGCAGATAGCGACGCGGGTGGATGCGTTCATGGAGATGATCGCATCATCACCGTAGGGATCGATGCTGGTGCGGCCACGACGAAGGCAGTCATCCTCAGAGATGATACGATTGCTGCGTACAGGATAGCCCTCACCGGATTTGATTTTCTGCACGTCGCTGAGATCATTTACAGGGCGGTTCAGGCTGATGCGGGGATACTTGGAGGGGACGTCGAAAATGTCGTCGCTACCGGGTATGGCAGAGAGAGCATCGAATTTGCTAACAAAGCCGTGAGCGAAATCACCGCCCACGCGGCGGGCGTACATTACCTCTTCCCAGAAGCCAGGGGGATCATCGACATCGGTGGTCAAGACAGCAAAGTCATAGCAGTGGAGAATGGGAAGGTGGTGAACTTTTTGATGAACGACAAATGTGCGGCAGGCACCGGCAAGTTCTTGGAGTTCACTGCAAAAGCGTTGGAGGTGTCTACAGAGGCGTTAGGCGGCCTTGCCCTCGCGTCGCGAAGCCCCGCGAGCATCAGCAGCATGTGCACGGTGTTTGCCGAGTCAGAAGTCATATCGTTACGGGCGCGAGGGCTCACTAAGGAGGATATCGCCGCTGGACTCGTAGAGAGCATCGCGCAGAGAGTGTCCGTCATGGCCAAACAGATCAGTTTAAAAGAGAATGTTGCCTTTGTCGGTGGCGTGGCAAAAAACGCAGGCATTAAGGCGGCGTTGGAAAGAGAGCTCGGTGTAACGTTCTTCGTGCCCTTTGAGCCTCAAATTACGGGAGCGCTGGGGGGAGCGTTGCACGGCAAGGCTGAGGTGCTAGCCGGGCACGAAGTTTTGCTGCGCGGCGGCGCTCCACTGTCCAAGCGGTGACCTGCGTGAAGTTATTGATGTTTGATACGGATGATTTCTGGTATAGGACGTTTGAAAAGACCGTCAATCACGTCAGCTCGGTAGATACGGAAGCATCAGTGCAGGACTCGCTCGTCATCTTCATAAACGTCGAGAAAGAGGACGAGGCGCAACGGGACAGAGTCGTTAAAAAAGCGGTTGAAAACATCAGCTGGCTGGCGAGAAAGACAGATCGAAAACGGGTGGTTCTCCACTCATTTGCTCATCTGTCGGAAAGCAAGTCGAGCATAACGTTTGCCGAGGCGGCGTTCAAATCAATCGTGGATGGGCTATGTGGGAAAGGGCTTGAAACGCGCACGACGCCTTTCGGCTATTTTCTCGAATTTACCATTCATGTCAGGGGAGAATCTCTCGCAAAGGTATGGAAGTCCATTTAGAACCGAAAGGATTCATCAACAGGAGGCGTCTGTCACGCATCTCGCGCGGGCTCTTACACCTCTGGTTTTGCAAAGACGAACCCATAGTGATAGGGCTTAAGGTCGTGGCTGCTCACGTAGGTAAATCCTGCTTTTAGTGCCCATTCGTAACACTGCTCTGGTTTCGGTCGAATGTCCATCGGCGGCCCCCGAGGCGTGCTGCTACCATAGTTCCAATGAATGATGCCGACCCTCCCTTTTGGCCTTAGGATGCGATAGGATTCGTTCAGCATGCGCTCAGGTCGCTCGTCGTGCAGTATGTTAAACAGCATCACGTAATCCACGCTCATGTCGGCGAGTCCTGACCCGTCGGCGATAAAGTCGCGAAGCATTAACACAGTATTCGTAAGCCCGCTGCGCTGCGCACGATCTTTCACGTTATTGATCATTTCTGGCTCGATGTCGATTGCATATATGTTGCCGGATATCAGCGTCGCTGCGGGGACGGTGAACGTGCCGTAGCCGCACCCAAACTCGGCCGCGTCGACGACTGTACTATCAATCCCGAGGGCACTCAGAATTTCGAACGGATCAAAGAAACCCTCCCACACCTCTTTAGCGGGGATTTCACTCTCGCGCACTTTCATAGTAATTCTATCATTACAAGGTCGATCTAGCTACAACTATCAGATCTTTCACCCGCTAAGCAGTATGTTAACACTAAAATAAAGAGTTAGCTTATTACGCGCTCAATCGCAGCAATTTTTAGCATGCACGCATTTGAAATATGCTGCGGGCAGAAAAGTGAGCTGTTTGACCGCGATGAACCGTTCTTTTCGTCAAAAAAGGTGAGGATGAGAAGAGACGAGGGAATATATACAAGAACTGGAAGCGATAGCAGCCAGCCATGGAGCATCACGAAGCGGAAAGCGCTAACGTAATCCTGAATAACTTATCAAATCCGCTTTCAGCGGGGCTCAAATCTACGGCGCTCACAGGGGGCCCCTATGTGGTTTTGAAGATCCCATTCGCGTCCAAGGTCTTCTGAATTTCTGAATTAATGAACTATATGCTAAAGAAGGTTCAAAACGTCCCTAGATGCGCGTGCCCGAAAATGAAAACGCCGCTTTACTTGAGGATAAAGGGTGGTCTGCGGAGCCAGATCAACAGAATCCGCGGATGCAGCGGGCAAAAATGATGCAAAGAGCAGCACAATTATGCATGGGTGCAAAGGCGCCTGTTAGGAGGTAAGGAACCAATGTGTTCGGTAGGAGGCCCGTTTGGAGACGAAGAGATAGTGTGGCCGAAGAACTATCGGTGCAGTGCGTGCGGAAAGAAGTTCAAGGCGATCGGCGAGGACCCCGCGTGTCCATCCTGCCAATCAAGCGATCTTGAGGAGCTTCCGGACGATTAATCAGACGCGCTCGCAGCCGTGCTTTTTGCGGTCTCGTAGTCATGCTGCGTGGACAAGGAGAAACGTCAGATCGTTCGCTAAAGGTCGCCATAAAAGCGCTCGTGCTAGAAGTGGGCAGTTCACGTCGGCTCACGACTCAATCCGGCTAGTTAAAGCACTAGACGCGAATAACAGTGATTTCGCCAACAATATGTAGCGAACGTGCATCAGCTCTTAATCCATAAGCAAGTATCTCTCGCTGTGCTTCAACGAGGGAGATCCCCCATTTGGCGGCGTGGGAAAGTATAGGAGGACACCACTAGGCACCGTACTGTATTTCTCATCCAAAGGCGAGCTACAAACAAGCTTCAGAGGGTAAATGGCCGCCGGGCTAGTCTCTAATATAGCGGACGGCGGTACTCTCACAATATGGAGCGTGCTTTCTATCACCACACAGCTTACAATGCGCGTACTTCTCGCACCTTTGGCAGTTCATCACGCTTGCATCTCATGCGAGGCAGCTTAAAGAGGACTATCCGCGCGCTGGGAGACTAACCTGGCGAGAAATACTGGCGATTTGCTCTTCCAACGCGCTTTGCATGTTCTATTTCTATGGAAGGTAAAGCGCAGCTTCTAAAAGAAGAGCTTAACGGGCTGAAAATCGAAAAAATAAATAATTAGCTAGGAGATAATGACAGGTCAGAAGGAACACGCTGGTTCCTTGTTATGCTCGTTAGCGCAGCGTTCGTGATAATACTTGACGAGCCTACGCATAAGGTCCGGACTCGACACCTAAGGCTGCGTCCGGATTGAAGAACCAAAGGAGGCATAGACGATGCACTGGCGAGGCTGCAAACGGCAATATTTGTCGCTATGCTCAGAGTCAACGGGGGCAAGTGCAAATACGTAGCTAATTTAGGATAGGGTCTTTAACATGCACGCCAACATGGTTAAACAAAGTCAGCTATCAAGTGAGTGCTGGGGTGTCCAGGTTTTGGGCCTGTGTCACTGTACTGACTGCGAGTTTTTAGACACAAAAGACTGCACCGGCAAGCGCATAAGAAGAACGGGCAAGAACGCAAATGGGTTTAGAGTCCCGTTGAGCGGTCTTTCTGACAGCTAACCGCTTTAAATCCTGTGAATCTCCTACCCACCTGCCGCATTCTCTGCTTCGTGCATCCCACTTTACGGCGTTGGGTCTGTATGGATTCTACCGCGCTCAATCTCAACGGGTGATGACCTCGCCGGTGCGTGATTATGATTCCACGGCCGTCTTTTCCACAAGATTGCGCCGCTGCGAGTTTCCCCGACCCATTCAAATGCCTGATACTGCCCTGTGCCCTGCTGCGCAGCCGCGCCTAGCTAACACTAGCGCTTAGCGGGCGTGAGCATGTCTTGGGTTTGTTTGCTTCGCTCCGCCATTAGACGACAATGAAGCAAAAACCTTGGCGCGTACAAACGGAGCTTTGTGCGCTTAGACTACAAAAGCTGCCTGATTGTGTTTTAGGCGACAACAGGTCAGCGGTTATGAAGGCCTAGCTCCAAATGAGCTGTCACAACGCGCCAAAAAACACTGGCCAGAAGGGATCTTGGGTTGGGATTGCCAAGGGAACGAGCGTCCCGTCGCGCCGCTTGATTGTTTTTGTCTTCGGGTCACGCGTTACCTTCCCGATAACGGACGCCTCGATGCTGTTGGCACTTAATTTGTGGAGTATGGCTTTTGAATGGTTCGGCCCGGCCGTGATCAGCAGAGAGCCTTCGGCGATCGCTGCTAATGGATCGATGCCAAATGCCTCGCAGACCATCCTTACTTCTTCTGGATAGACAAACGCCTCCTCATCTATCTCCATCCCCGCTCCGCTAGCGCTTGCTATCTCAAAGAGCCCGCCTATAACGCCGCCCTCAGTCGCGTCGTGCATGGCAGTAACGCCTCCGGATTCCATGGCTAATAAGGCGTCTTTTACCACGGTCATTTGCATGCAGAGGGCCTTAGCTTTCTCCACCAGATGCGGCGGATAATTCTCTAAGAGCTCCTTTTCCCTGATCACCGAGAGGATCCCCGCTGTCTCTATTGCCGGCCCTTTGGTCAGAATCACGTCGTCGCCCGCCTTCGCGCCGGCTGACGTAACATAACCGTGCTTGTCTGCGATAGCAAAGACCGTGACCCCTCCTACGGTGGGTGATACAAACCCTGGATAGTACCCCGTATGCCCGCCGACGATCGCTATCCCAAGCTCCACGGCAGCCTTGTGGATGGCATCCACGATGGTGTGGAGGTCCTCTTCGTTCGTCTCGGGAGGCATCAAAAGCGAGTAAGTCATGTATCTGGGCTTGACGCCCATGACCGCTACGTCGCTCGCGCCTATGTGGACGGTATACCATCCAAACATCTCTAAGGGCTGGTGCGGGATGGCGAAGATCGGGTCCTCCGCTATTATGAGTACTCTGTCGTTGCCGATGTCGATAACTCCGGCATCGATCCCTGTTCTCGGTGGCACGATTACCGAGTCATCCTTGTTTCCGAGCCGCGGCAGCAGAAAGGAGGTGAAGGTGTCGAGGTCTATCTTTCCGATCTTATCGCTCATGATATCGTCTCGCGATTTCACAGATCTGCTCTGCGACTTCTATAGGATCCTGTCCGACAAGTACCGACACGGGCTCTTTACCGATGGCACCCGTCTCGTAGAAGATCTTGGGGACCCGGCCACCGGCAGCATCTATCGCTTGTTGAACTTTCCAGGGCATCGATGCGCCTTCCGCTTCCTTGATTTCTTCCGGTTCTTTACTGCGGTCGATCACGCTGAAAACCCACCCTTTTGCTTTGCAATACTCCTTGAGCCATTTCGTCAGAGGTGGATTGTTGGCGAAGTTCACGCCTGCCCTAAACGCCGAATCGGCTTTGCCCAGCTCTACCAATAGTCGGGCCATGTGGCTTGACGCGCCGAATCTGGGCTTACCTGCAGCGTGAGGCAAGCCGTTGACGACGGTTATGCGTCCGTCTATTCCTAAAACATCATCTCTGCTTCCAGCATTGGGTCGAGCGTAAACGAGGTTGGTTCTGACCTCGGGAACCAAGGCTGCGAATTCCTTGCATCGCTCCACGAGATCCAGGGCGACAGCGATCTTCCCGCGCATATCAATTTCGTCAGGCTTCACAACTAGTCTCCTGCAGCTTTGGTTTAGTATCGAACACTTTGAAGTGGAACAATAAGTAGTAATCGCTTGGCTACTTTTTTTCCGTCTGTTACGAAAATAGGCAGAGCATTAAACATAGGACCGTCGTTACGCCGCAGACGAGTTCGTAATGTTGTTTGATTCTGTTTTGCGTGCTTCGCGAAAATTTTAAATATAATAATTGCATTACGCATTTTGCTAGTAGGAAGCAAGAAACCTACTTCCGGTATATGTAGTCTTCTACTAGCAGTGCAGATACGGAACTGCACTTGGTGGGAGCGCCTCGATCCTCTGTGTGCGCTCTCCCCACTCGTTTACGTCAAACAGGCTAAAAAACGGCCCACATTCCGCAGAACGTGAGGTTTCAAAATGACATGGAAACCAAGTAAAAAATTGGTAATAAATTGCCTTTTGATACTCGTATTCGTGAGTTTGATGATGGCAAAATCGGGCTACATCACAGGAATGGCCCAACAACCTACAAACTCAGCGCTGAACGCCTCAACGCCAATTGCCGCTACACAGGCGTTGCCTGACAGGAGTCAGCCCGACCCAACGGGCAGCAGCATTGGCTCGGCCAACGTTCCAGCGAACGTGACTGGCCAACCGACGTTATCTGAGCTGGCCAACGCTGTCGGCCACGATGCAATAGCCATCAACTTCGTATGGACACTCATTGCCGGCTTCCTCGTTTTCTTTATGCAAGCGGGGTTTGCACTCGTTGAAACCGGCTTCACGCGCTCAAAGAACGTGGCTCATACGATGGGCATGAACATATTGATCTACGCGCTTGGCGTGCTTGGGTGGTATTTCTGCGGATTCGCCATCATGTTCGGCGGATTGAAGTCGCTTCCCACCTTGGGCGGGTTTACCGGACTTAACAGCGAGGTGACAGTCAATTTACTGGGACATCCGTTCGGACTGTTAGGTGCTCACGGTTTTGCGCTGACCGGTGCCTATGACGTCGGCGTGTTTGTGTTGTTCCTCTTCGAAGTCGTCTTCATGGATACCGCCGCGACGATTCCAACCGGGGCTATGGCCGAACGATGGAAATTCTTGGCATTCTGCATCTACGGCCTTTTCATAGGGACCATCATTTACCCGCTCTTTGGCAATTGGGTATGGGGTGGTGGATGGCTTGCGCAGCTCGGCACGAATTTTGGCTTAGGCAACGGGTACGTCGACTTTGCGGGTTCGACGGTCGTGCACATGGTAGGTGGTACGATCGGCTTTGTCGGCGCTTGGGTGCTCGGCCCTCGTATCGGCAAGTACGTCAACGGGAAGGTCCGCGCCATTCCACCGCACAGCATCCCTATGGCAGTGCTTGGAACGCTCATCCTCGCTTTCGGATGGTTCGGGTTTAATCCGGGCTCTACGCTCGCAGGAACCGATCTCCGCATTAGTGTCATCGCCGTTAACACGATGCTTGCATCGGTTGCTGGTATGGTGGCCGCGACGTTCTGGATGTGGCGCGTTCGCAGCAACAAGCCTGATGTAAGCTTTATGTGCAACGGGACACTTGCCGGACTCGTCGCAATAACCGGCCCTAGTGCGTTCGTTAACTCGCAAGGCGCCGTCCTCATCGGATTGGTCGCTGGCATTCTCGTGGTGGAAGCCGCGCTTTTCATTGACAAAAAGCTAAAAGTTGACGACCCGGTCGGAGCGGTGGCCGTACACGGCGTGTGCGGTGCTTGGGGATGTCTCAGTCTAGGACTCCTCGCAGATGGCACATACGGCGCGGGCTGGAACGGCGTTTCCGGCGCGGTAACCGGTCTTCTCTACGGAAATCCCAGTCAGCTCGCTGCACAGTGCATCGGAGTGGCGACATGCTTCGTGTATACAGCGGCGATCTCACTTGCGATCTTCGCGTTCATAGACAAAGTTGTTGGAATGAGGGTAGGGTCGCAGACCGAAGTAGACGGCCTTGACGTCCCAGAAATGGGAGTAGGAGGGTACGATGGCGGCTATGGGCTCTGAGCTGCTCAGGCAACTTCGAAAAAGGAGCAGCTCGCCGTGTCCCGGGCCGAAAGTGTGTCCCCGCACCACGTCCGCGTGGGCGGGGAGTTTAAGAAACAGCGTGGAGGTGAGTGTATGAAAAGAATCACGGCGGTCATTAGACGGGAAAAACTCGACGCAGTAAAGCACGCGATGCGAGAGCTCGGCCCTGGAATGACGGTTACGGACGTCAAAGGCCAGGGCAGGCAAAAGGGTATTACGGAAGTCTATCGGGGCAGCGAGTACTGCCTCGATCTCTTGCCCAAGACGCAGATTGACATGGTCGTCCAGACAGAAGACGTGGAGCGTATTGTCAGCACGATCTTGGAAATTGCGAAAACCGGCAACATAGGCGATGGCAAAATATTCATCGCCCCCGTAGACGACGTGATTCGCATCAGAACAGGCGACCGCGGTCCCGGCGCTGTTTAGTGCGAAGCATCGCAGGCGGGGCGAACACCCCCGCCTTTTCTTTTAAAAGAAGTAATATAAGGAAAAAGAAGGAGGAGGCGCCCTATAAGGGCAAGGCAGGGTTAAATGAAAGGAGGTGAAGCAGTATGGTTATTGAGGTTATTGCGCAAATCAGCATTCTCACGCTGGTGTTTGGCGGCTTAGGAATTGTTGGTGCTCTCTTAAGTTTCATCGCAGCCTTTTCGTTCTTGTTCTAAAGCGAATTGGTTGCAGGGCACGCAGTTGCATTCGGCCAATGAGACGAATGAATACGCGGAGAGCGCCAGATCCCTCTTGAGGAGCGCCAGAATTGTCGCCACCACCAGAAGGGTGTCGACCAAGAAAATAGGCACAACGGTGTAGTTAAAGGGCACCGGGCTGGGCGTTTGGAAGCCGCATGTGCCCACGTTGTTAAACAGATTGGCAACGGAGAGTGTCCCTTTCCAGTTTGCGGCTTCAACGCTCGAGACGATGAACGGGTTGCCGAAGCGGTAGAGGTAGAAGAGGTGGAGCATTGCGACGCCCGCGCAGGTGATCGCGATGACGGCAAGTTCCCGGATGACGCGCGATCGCTCGCGATGCGAAAAGTACACGTAGAGCATGTCGACAAGAAAAATCACGACGATGAACGCACCGACTTGGCGCGTAAAAATGGAAAATACCGCGAGCAGCACCGCGTATCCAAACTTCTCGCGCTTTCAGTAGTAGTACGCTCCGATCGTAAAAGCGAGAAAGATGGGCTCTGAATATGACACGAGATTACATACCAGGAGCACCGGGAACACCATGTAAGCAAAGCACACCCGCAGCCGGTACTTCTCGTTGACAACGAAGGGGACCAGCCTGTAGAGGAAGTAAAGGCCGAGGAACGAAAATGCGTTCGAAATGAGTACCTCACGATAATCGTGCTTGCTGAAATTAAAACAACACCTACAGCGGGCGTTAGAAGAATACCATATGAGCAAAAAGAGGCCAGCTACCAGTGATGTCGCAGCAGCGTAGTGAGGATGAAGGCTATATCCAATGGCCTATCACTTGCCATTTCTTTCGGCTGTGAAAAAGCCGTGGGGCTGCATTACGCTCTTTTTTTCTTCAATGGGTGTGCCCTGACTCTGAGTAAGCGTTGCACGTCACGACAATCCCGCTCTGACTCTACGAGGATAAAGAGCCACTGTCCTTCGGTGAATGCGCGAGCGTTTCTGAGAATGCTTCGCACCTTAGCACCAAGGCGCAGCTGCAAGGCCTCTTCAAGCTGAGCTTGACCGATAATAATCTGCACAGTGAAGCTGCCCGTTGCTGGATAGAAAGCGGCGAGCGCGCGACCTCCACTGCGAAATCTGAGTGCTCATCCGCAGTTCTTCCCGCAGTACGCAAAATCCCGCTTAACTCAGTACTTTTCATCGATGAACTGCGTCAGACTCCCACATAATCGTCGCAACCAGATTTAAGTGTTGCCTTGGGAAAAACAGGGCTTAAGGTGGCCTGCACGCGTTGCCCTTGCTTCGGTGCTTCGGCGTTGCGCTTGCAATGCTTTCCACTGGATCTTCTTCTATATGGGTATCACGAAGTCTTCTACCCCCCACAGAATATGCTGCAGCGAGTCCAAATCATTTCAATCTGTGGGGGTGCAAGGCCTTCTACTTCAGTCGAAACAGAGGCATACTCCAATCTTGCTATCTGTTCAACAGTCCTTCGCACGAGTGAGTGCTGAAATATTTGAAGCCCCTTGCAACTGTGAACAAACGAATATGAGCGCCTCGGCCCCTCAATTAACAACCTTTTAATACGATCCTCATTTTCTTACACTTGTTTGATGTTCAGGGGTCTTTAATGAGGATTGAAACATCTCAGATCGTGCTTACGACCGAAGAGCGACTCGATGGAGACAAAGCGCCCGCCGTTCGGGGTTTCTTGGGCACGTTATTCAAGGCGGTCCCTGCCTTCCACGGGCACGATGGAAGGGGGCGCGTCTACCTGATCCCGGTCCTGATATTCAATCTGATCGTGGCGGTCGGCGAGGCAGTTGTTACGGGCTTCGTTGTTGAGTATTTGAGCAAGGTCCGGCCCGATCTTCTTGTACAATGAAAACTCCTCCAAGCTTAAACGGGGCGATCAATCACTTCAGAGACTTTCTGGTATCTGGAGGGGGGCTCACTCTCGCGCTTTTTATTCTGATTCATGGTTTTATTTTTGGGTTCCTATTTCACCTTTATTTGACCACGAACACAGATATTGGCTTATATCTTGCGGACGCCTCAAAACTCGCAAGCGGTTTGTTGCCGTACCGCGATTTTACCCTCGAATATCCTCCATTGTCTCTGATCTTTTTTGGTTTACCCAGGATAATAACGTCTTCTAATGCCCTCTACACCAAGGTTTTCCAGTTCGAAGTCCTGGTTTTCGATATTATCGGGCTTGTTCTGATATTTGATATCGCCCGTCGGTTAGGAGAGGCCCCTGGGAAAGCACTGTCAATTTATACCCTGGGCGTGTTGGCGGTTGGGCCGATCATCATTCAAACGTTTGACATCATCCCGGCCGTGATGACGCTCGCAGCTATCTATCTCTTCTGGCTCGGGAAGCATAATGCCAGCTGGGCCGTGTTAGCCTTGGGCACATTGACTAAGATATACCCGATAGTGATTGCACCTGTCTTTCTACTCATCTATTTCAAAAACCGTCAATTCAAACAAATCCGCGACGGGGCGGTCACTTTTCTCGCCGTTTGCGTGATCACGATCCTGCCTTTTATTATTCTGGGATCTGGCAGCATCCTGAATTTGGTAAGCTATAATACCCAGAGAGGACTCCAGATAGAAAGCACGTACAGCGCAATTGTACTCGTTCTGGCTAAATTGGGCTTCACTACAGTTACAGCAGGGTACTCATTCGGTTCGCTTAATATCGTAAATCCGACGGCCACGGTTCTTGCTAAATTCTCAACCTACATTATGGTGGTCAGTTTGCTGATAGTTTACTGGTTTATCTACCGACAGGTGAAACCGGGCAAAAGCCAATTAACCCGTCTCGGTGCTTATGCCTTACTGACACTAGCGACCACGATGGCCACCAGCAAAATCCTTTCGCCGCAGTATTTCGTTTGGCTAATACCCATTTTTCCGCTAATATGCGGCCGATGGCGCACACCGATTTTAGCGACTTTTATTCTCATCGGTGGACTCACCTACGATATTTTTCCCTTGAATTACCCTGAGCTGCAGAATATTCAAGCCACCGCGGTGGCTATTCTCGTGGCACGCGACATCCTGTTAGTCCTGCTTGCAGTCTTGGCGGTAGTCTCCTTGAAGCGTATGAAAGCTTCGAATGAGCCATCGGGGCCGCTCAACGCACGGCGTTGAAAGGCTTCTTTGGAGTAGCTGATAGGGGTACGCGGGGTTTGGAGCGTATCACCACTGCTGTTCCGTATGCCAAGATCTCGTGCATGCAGTCGGAAATCTCCGACGAATCAAAATAAGCGCTTATTACGCCGTTAGCACCGACTGCTTTAGCGTGCTCAACAAGTCGATACAAGGCCTCGTCTCTAGTGTGTTGCATTATCTCGACGTACGCGCGAATCTCTCCTCCTCCGAGAGACCTCAACCCAGCAGTGATTTAACGGAGCGTTGGCCGGTCCATTGATCGCGATCGCGATCGCGATACTGATTGTTGCCGGAGCGATTTACTAACTGAGGCACCGATCGTAAAACGTCTTACGCCTTACGTGTCAGTCCGCACGCTACACAGATCCGTTCGTGTTTATCTTGCGAGAGGAGAATCCGGGCAAAGGGCGCCAGCACAAAAAAGCCGATAAGGAGCGCGTTAAGGGCGAAACTGTGAGCTCTGTTATCTGCACCAATAAGCGCGAGGAGCATCCCGACGATCGTGAGCGCGTTGATGGAAAAACGGCGCACTGGTCCCTGAGCGTCGGCTGGTTTAATCTAAAGATCTTGATCAAAAGGGGGTACATGGTGGAAACGCCGCTGAATTCGGATAGATAAAGGCATATCCCTGGTACGCGATGCCTTGATACCATCTCCCGTCCCAGTTTGCCAGGAACACGGGATTTTGATACAACCCCGAAGGCTGATATCGCAGGCTTACGAGCATCGCGCGTAAAAGAACGATAATTTTGATAGCGGCGTACACAACGAGGGTGTTGAGCGGCGTATCTTTCGTGTCGTAACGGATAGTGCGCATTACGAGCGCTTGAGCCCTATCCTCGACGGTACGGTAAGCGGACGATAGTTCTCTGCGCGTACGAGGTTTGTTATACGGTCGGCCACGCCACATGTGTTTCGGCTCTCGCATAAATCATCTTCCCTAGATCGATGACGCGCCTCTCTGAGCAACGACAACCGAGCCACTCTTTGGCTGATCTCGCGAGGCTCTCGTTAAAATACCGTACCTTCGAGCTTGACCCCCGAGAGAACTGCGTACGTCAAGTCGGCGTGCGCCAAGTTTGCCCCTCTGAGGTCCGCGTCGGTGAGATCAGCTCCCGTGACCACCGCGAAGCGCAAGTCGGCGCCTTGCAAATTAGCATCCACGAGAATGGCACCCTTGAGATTAGCGCTACTAAGATTTGCGTGCGCCAAATTCGCGCGATTGAGCTGCGCTCTCTCTACTGTTGTACGCGATAGCGTCACTCGAGAGAGATCGGCGCCTGTCAGGTTAGCCCCATATAACGTCGCCCGCTCCATAGACGCGCCGCCCAGGTTGGCATTGCACAAGCTACTGAAGCTCAAATCGGCAGCGGTAAGATCTGCGTCACGAAGGTCGGCACCACTAAGATCGACCCGGTTCAAGTCGGCCTCGCGCAATTCGGCGTTTCTAAGGTCCGCTCTGCTCCCGCCTCGCTGACCCAGCCGCCATTTCTTATGGCGATCGACGATAGCTCGTATCGCTGCGGCGTCCATGCTCTATGCCGTTATTCTCGGAAGGACGCTGCGATATGCCGGCACGACGCTTGCGAGCAGCGCCAACGTTGGGCCAATGTAGAGCCCCGTCCACTCAAGAACCACGAATAAGATGATTGCGCGTCTCATGCTACCCCGTTTCAGCGTTCTCAGTAACAGATTTTTTTGCCCTTGAGGCCATTCACGACGCGCGGCCACGAAGACGCTTATGCGATATCCCGCTCTGCCGTGAATAGCGATCTCACGCCGCGCCTACTCGTGAAGCTCTTTGATAATATCGAGTGCTTTTGCAATATGCACCGCGGACATTGTTTGAGATTTTGTCATTCCGGTGCCGGCGATCGTGAGCAGCGCTTTCATCATGGCCTCCTCGCCCGGGGCCTCAACAATTCCTGTCCAGTCGTCTGCGCCCAGGGTGATATAGAGTCTTTCAACTCTGCTCACGCCGATTTGAACGCATTTTGGGTCATCTCGTAGCGCTGAGGCAAGTCATTAATCCTCTCCATTCCTTTCGCGGTTCAGGTGCCGCACCATATGAACGTGGCCATAGTGGCCTCACCTCCTACCTTTGTACCTTGAACTTGTTGAACCGTTACTAGTTGGTTCTTTACCGTGATTAAAGCGCGTCTATATGCTCCGTGAAGGCTCTTGATCCCGCGGCCTTGTACAGTCTTCCGTGTATTTATCACATGAGCCGAAACACGGATCATCTGCTTTAACTCTCTTCATCGATTGCGGGGGCCGTAATGGGTATATATCCTTCTGACGCGCGGGTGCATGGCGGTGGCATCGTGTGTCACTTGCCATTGGGAATGCTGTAATACACAATCTTCGCGCGCCTGACGATAAAAAAGCAGCCTAGATTGACATTGTGCAGAAAGCCCGGGTTATTATGGGCGCCTGGTATCGACTACACCGTGCTCCTTCATCATATCATGTGCTTCTGTTTTGGAGGTAACGTCCGTAACGCCCATCTTGTTGCGCAGCCAAAATCAGCACACCATAACGTCACGCAGCGACGGTGATAGTTTTCGCACGGCTTCCCAGCTTGCGCCAAGCTGTCCTCGCACACGTCAAAAAACGAATAGAACCCCGACGGAGCGTCACGTTTCTACCCGATCGCGAGCAAAAAGCCCCCACCAGTTCGTGTGCGCGCGTGTCCGCGGCGTTACCTCAGGCCGCCGTTCTGCTCTTCGGCGCTCCGAAAAGGCAAAAAGTGAGGAGCTACGTTACTCAAACGCACATCAGGCCGGCGACACAAGCACGTGCATAGATTACGCTTTAGCGGCGCTCGAGGGGGAACGCGTGACCGTGTCGTTCACGACAACGGGAAGGTGAATGGTTTGGCGCCCTCTGGAGATACCGATGCACAAACGGTCGCTGCCGCAGACAGGAAGCTCGTGCTGATCGTCGTTGCGCTTGCCTCCTTCCTCACGCCCTTTGACGTGTCCGCCGTGAATATCGCGCTTCCGTCGATCGCAAGTGAGTTCGCGATGGACGCCGTCACGCTCGCCGGGGTCGCGACCGCGTACCTCCTCACACTGGCGATTTTTCTCGTTCCGTTCGGCAAGTTCGCCGACATCTATGGCCAAAAGCGCGTCTTCGCCTACGGGGCGGCCCTCTTTGCTGTCGCGTCATTTCTCATTTCGCTCTCATTTTCAAGCACGTCGGTTATCGCATTTCGGGCGTTCCAGGGCTTCGCAGCGGCTATGATAACCGGCACGGGCGTCGCTATCCTAACGTCAGCATATCCAGCGGGCGAGAAAGGCAAGGCGATCGGCATAAGCGTCGCCGCCGTCTATCTCGGTCTATCGGTCGGTCCGTTCCTCGGTGGTCTCATGACACAGTACATCGGCTGGCGCAGCATCTTTTACATCAATATCCCGCTGGGGATCATCATTGCCGCTGTGAGCATTCGCAAGCTCAAAGGGGAGTGGGCCGACGCGAAGGGTGAACGCTTCGACCTCGTCGGCTCGGTCGTATTTGGGATCGCCCTCTTCGCATTGGTGTTCGGTCTCACACAGATTCCTCAGTCGATCAGCCTTGGGCTCATCGTCTTTGGGGTTGCTGCGGCCGCGTCGTTCGTTGTCTGGGAGATGCGAGCCCAATTTCCTGTCTTCAATGTCAATCTCCTCGTCAGAAATTGGGCGTTCGCCTTTTCAAACGTGGCCGCGTTGATCAGCTACAGCGCGACGTTTGCCGTAACCTTGTTGCTGAGCATCTACTTGCAGAGCGTCCGGGGATTCAGCCCTGAAATAGCGGGGATCATCCTGATAGCACAGCCCATCGTGCTGGCTGCCGTGTCGCCGGTGGCTGGACGGCTCTCGGACAGGATTGAACCGCGAGTCGTCGCCTCGATCGGCATGGGAATGACCACGGTCGGTCTCGCTCCCTTCATTTTTTTGACGGTGACGACGCCCATACCGCTAATCATCGCGAGTTTGGGCATTCTCGGATTCGGGTTTGGTCTCTTCAATTCTCCGAACACGAACGCCGTTATGAGCTCCGTTGAAAGCCGCTTCTACGGGCTCGCAGCAGGAACGGTCGCGACCATGCGCACGATCGGGCAAGTGGTGAGCGTGGCACTCGTTGAGCTCATTTTCGCGCTCATCATCGGACAGGAAGTGATTACGCCGAGTTCCTCGCAGCTGTTCCTCCAGAGCAATCAACTCGCGTTCTCGCTCTTCACGGTGCTCTGCATCCTCGGTATCTTTACGTCGCTGGTGCGCGGGAAGGTGCGGTAGCGCGTGCAAAAGAGAATCTCCGCGCCGTCTCTAAACAAAACTTTAAGAACACTCTCGAGAAATCAAACTACGCGAAGTAACTCGCGCTCGATCGGTCAAAATCTTTAACGAGTTTGATTTTGAGATCCTTCGGTTGCCACGAGACGTTCGGGTACGCCAGGTGCGGGATGAAACGCTCGGTATTTGCCGCGAGAAGTGTCGCTGGGTGCTCGTCACCGAAGGCGTTCTTGGTAATCGCGTGGACGCGCTGTCTCACGACGCGCTCGCTCAGGTAGCCCAACGAGTGCATATATTCGTGGAGCTGCACGTGAAACACGTAGGGCTTCCACAGCGTGGGGTCGGTCTCTTTGATCCGCTGCAGCGGCACCTGGTTCATGACGATGATGTTCGAGCTGACCGGGTAGAAGGCGCCGAAGAAGCCGTTTGGGTGGTTGCCGAGGTTGGCCAAGCCGAGCATGATGCCGCCTCGGCTCAAGCCCGTTGACTTCTCGACGGTGGCCTTGACCACTTCAAAAATGTCGGATAGTGTTTCAGCGTTTTCAAGCAATTTGATTAAATATTCGTCCATAGTGCTCCATTGAGAACAGTGTGCAAAGGGTGGGTAACTAGGTGTCTTTAGATACATATTCAGATACAATCGTACTTAAGCACTTCACTGCGAAAGTGCGGGCTGGCGGTTAGCTTTCAGGACAACTCTGACCGAACGTAGCGACCAAAAGCGCGGTTTACGATCCAGCTCCAGCTGCTGTCGGGGCGGTGTGCTCCGGTGACATCACCACACGTTTGAATGGATCTTGTCCTTGCTAAACCTATGTTGTGCTGGCGACTCTTCGGCCGGATGGCCGACCACCACAAATGCCAGCGGAATGACGCCTTCGGGGAGCTGGCAGTGCTTGGCAAATCCTGCCACGTGCCCTTCCATCGGATAGACGCCGGTCCATACGGCCCCCAATCCAAGCGCGCGAGCAGCAAGGAGCAGATTCTGCGTCGCCGCTGAACAGTCTTGCACCCAGAATCCCGGAACGATGACGTTCCTCGTGTCAGCGCAGACGAGTATGCCAAGGGGCGCACGCTTCACCATGCTTGCAAACGGGCTAAACGTCGGAATAGCATCGAGCATTGCCCGGTCCCTGATAACAATGAACTCCCACGGCTGTTCGTTCGCCGCTGATGGCGCGCTCATCGCCGCCGCAAGTAGCTTTTCTGTCGTCTCATCATCAATTTGCTCGTTAGTGTATCGTCGTACACTTCTTCGCGTCAGAATAGCTTCTAATGCATCCATATGTTGGTTCCTCCACACGTCATTTGTGTACGCTCAGGTAGCATTATGCGTGCTCGCGCCGCAGTGAATACTGCTTTCGCCCAGGCGGAATACAATAAGAGCTACTGACTGCCTACTGCAGCTTCGGTCCTCCGCTAACGACACGTGCTAGCTCTTGAAGCTAGCCGCGCTGGTGCTTAACCGCCCAAGCGGTCGCTTCCGTCGAAACAGCTTCATGAAGTTTTTCTCAGGGGCTTTTTGGAGCGGGCGAATTGAGTCCTTCGAACACGCACGCCGCACCATCTACGCAATCGTTCAGCTTCGTTTCAAACACGTGGGTGACGGCAGAAAACGTTACCTCTACAAAGTCGATGCCCCTGGACGTCAACTTCACTAGGTGAGAAAGCGATTCGTGGCGCTGCTCAATAATTCCCTTGTTCATAAAATAGTTGACTACAGATACGCACGTGTGGTGATCGAAACCCAGTTTTCGCGTGATCGTACGAACGTCCCCGCAGGCGCAGGTGTCGCCCTGCGTCACTGAATAGAGCGTATGGATAAACTGGTCTTGCTTGCATCGCAAGTCGTCCAGGTGCCGTGGCATAACCTCTCCTCTGTTATACGTTTGTTATTCATTCCAAAGCTCAAATAACTTCGTAAGGGAAAAATGTTAATGCACTCATCTAGGCGAATCCTCCAGCCCAAACCTTATCGCGTCTCGAAATCTCGGTACTATGGTCGCGCTGCGCGCGAGTTGGCATGGATCGGCTGTTCCTAGCGCGGCGCAAGCGGGTTGTGCTATGGGGGCACTAACGAGACGACTTGCTTAGGTGGAAGATCGAGTGCGTGCCGGTGTCGCGCGTTTCTTGAACCTTATTCCGCCATCTCCTGGATAGGGGTCGCGATGATCGCGTTCACCGTAGCGGATATCCGCAGGAATCCCTCTAGGAAACGCTTCGCACGTGGTCTTTGAGTTAGGACACCTGTGAGCGCATTGAAAGCAGCGCGGGATATGGGCGAGCAGCATCTATGAACCCCATGTGTTTGACGCTCACGACGCCGATGAAGTCTCGCCAAGAGCGTGGCGAAATAACTCGGATCGAGCGGTACCTCGTCTCTGAATAATTACTCAAGCGCTCGAGCGGCCGTTTGTGCTGGGTCGAGTTGGAGCTTCGTTAGCAACGCAGCCCGGTTTGAAAAGCGGGACATAAGCTTATAACCCCCGCGCTGTAATCTCGGCTATATGTACATCGGTAAGTCAGTTCGCCTTGAGCGTATTTTTAGCCGGGACACGAGCAATACCATCATCGTGCCCATGGACCACGGTGTCAGCGTCGGCCCCATCAGAGGCCTCGAGGATCTCCGCATCGCCGTAAATAGGGTCGCCGAGGGCGGGGCCAATGCCGTGCTTGGGCATATCGGCCTGGCAAAACACGGTCACAGAGGCTATGGTCGTGACGTCGGGTTGATAATGCATCTCTCAGCGAGCACGTCGCTTGCTCCCGATCCAAACCGCAAGGTGCTTGTAAAGACCGTTGAAGAGGCCATCAAATTTGGCGCGGATGCAGTCAGCGTTCACGTGAACATTGGGGCGCAGAATGAATCCGAAATGCTCGCTACACTTGGGCAGATTTCGGAACGGTGCGACTACTGGGGCATGCCTCTGCTTGCGATGATGTATCCGCGAGGCGAGAAGGTCGACGATGAACACGACGTTGAGCACGTAAAACTCGCTGCGCGGGTTGGCGCGGAACTGGGGGCCGATATCGTCAAGACGAATTATACGGGCGAGATCGACACGTTTAAGGAAGTCATCGCCGGATGCCCAGTGCCGGTCGTGGTCGCGGGTGGCCCGCAGATGGACACTGAACGCGAGCTGTTGCAGATGGTGAGAGACTCGATCGACGCAGGAGGGCGCGGCGTCGCGATAGGAAGGAACATTTTTCAAGCGAAGGATCCGACCGACTTAGTGAGAAAAATCGCGCGCGTAGTGCACGAAGGTTACGACGTCGACGAGGCTGTAAGACGGTAGCCGGCGCTGCTTTTCAACTCCAGCGACCGTCCCGCTATTTTAGGACGGGCAGCATTACGCCCACCGACGCTTGCAGATTCGTGTCGGACGCTCGTTTTTTTAGTCATTAGCGGGCGCTGTCGCTGCCAACACGAGTTCAGCCTACATACCGGCTGACGAATCGCTTAAGCCATGTTTTTGCAAAGGAGAGCGTCAGCAACGTAAGGATACCTCCCGACAGACCTCGCCGCAAGGCCGCTCGCGTGAGGAGCCACATCAACGCGAAGCGCGCGACGTGACGCTCGAGGATCGCGACCATTCGGGTGGTCGTCCAGGCGGCAACGATAGTGATCCACAGGAAAGTAAGAGCAAAGAGACTCAGCGGGAACGAGATGAGTCGGTCGATAAACACCGTTCCAAAAATGCCGACAGCAAGAAGAATTGCCGTCGTGCGCCACAACGCAAATCGGCGCTTTCGGCGGCGCAGCATCTGGTCGATGAACCCGTCTAGGATCTCTTCTCGGTACTCAGGGGTTTCGTTCACCGCCATGATGACGGCTTCGAGGTCATCAGAAATTTGGCCGAGTTGCATACCAAAACATAGCATAGGGACGTATATATACACTTAACGTGCGTCGGGCTACCGCCTTCTGCTTACGACGTACGCGATGATTACCAGTCCGACGACAGCGAAGGCGGCCTCGAAGCCGGGTATCGGGCTTCCGCTCGTGGCTGCAGCGACGGTCGGGTTGCCGATTGGGATGGGAATCGTTGGATTCTCGCTTGTGAGGTTTCCGCTGGTCGCGTGGAAGTTAAGGTCGTAGTTGCCTGAAGCGCCACTCGCGGCGCTGATATTCACCCGAATCAGGTACTGGCCTGTAGCGAGCTCGGCCGGCGGCACCCAGCGGTATTGTATCCAATTTTGACTACTGCGATCGACGTCCGCACACTTCCATCATCGTCGATGCCGTTCTAATTGGCGTCATAGTAGTACTCGATCTTTGCCGTGTCTCTTGGCTTTCCGTGGTTGGACTGAATAAGGTGCGCCTTCGGCATTGACCTGCTTCTTGTCGACAGAAACCATGGTCGTCGCTGCGATCGGCGCGGCAAGAAAGGCAGCGATAAGCGCGGCGACTATGAGTATAGGTATACACCAATGTACGCGCTCTTCGTGAGACATTACATCGCAAAAAAAGGTCACTTGGCCCAGGAGGCATGGTCGAACGTATAGCTATAAAAACGCTTCGAACTTGACTTATCAGCGGACATGCGGGCTAAGGGCTATTTTTGGCTGCGTTTGGCTGTGCCCTTCGTGTATCCGCCAGCACGTGGTCAATGCGCTGCAAGGCGTCGACGGAATTGTCCCACAGAAGCTCGAAGCTGGCCTCGAGATATTGTGCATATTCGGGGCTATTGGTCCAGAAAGCGGTATCAGCTGCGTCTTTTCCGTGGCGGAGCGCATCAAACGTTATGGTCGTCAGACTTTCGTGGGCGTCGGCGACGAGAAAGCGCATCCCCGCGTAGTCGTCGTGGTGGCGGACCTCGATGCCCCCTGCAAGAGCCTCCCGCACCGAATCGATGTTACGTTGCAGGATTTCGGTGATGTACCGCACACGAATGCCCCTAGTCGTCGCGTCGATAAAACACTCGAGCAACCCGCTTAAAGAGAGTATTGGAATGCCGCCGAGTGACGAAATGAATGAGACGCGTTCTTCGGCGGTCTTAACCAGCTGTTCCATGGCGGCGAGCGTGCTAGAACGGCCCTTTATCACTTTAAACGTATGAAGGTCGTTCGCGAGGACGTCACTGGACAAGTACTCGTGTGCGAGTTTTGACACTTCATCCCGATTCTCTTCCATCCAGCGAAGCTCATACGCGTGGCGCATCATAGCGGCCTCAAGCGCCGCTTCGATTGAAACCGCCGCGTATTTTGTCGGCTTCTCGACCGACTCTTCAACCATCCCCTTTTCAGCAAGCGTTTCCAGAATCCGATACACGTCGACTCGATAGCTGTGCAGCAGTTTTGCGAGCTCCCCCGTCGTTTTCGGACCGTACTTCAGCAACAATGCGTACAGGTGAGCCTCTTTCGCGCTGAGGCCGAAAGCTTCTAGCTTTTCAATTAGCGCCTGCTGCATAGGCGGGAATACGTAGCGGCTGAACTTATGTCTTTGGGTACTTTACGCGCTGGGGACGCTCTTTGCTCGATACGCTCACGAGAAGGAGCCTGGCGTCATTTCTTTGCTCACTCCGTGCAAATCAGCCCCTCCAAGAGACGAGGCAAGACTTGAGCGATTTGCCTCCTTTTGTTGAAAAAGCAAAAGCTGCGCGTGAAACTTTTTTTTGGAAAACGGCTCCGGTCGGAGACTTGTGTTAAAAGAGGCTCGCTTACAGCTACCTTCGCAAAGTGATGCGTGAGGCGGTCAGTCAGTTCGCGCTTGAACCAACGCGGCAGTGAGCGGGGAAAAAAACACAAACATTATAGCGTTGCTCTTCCCTGCATATTTTAGGATAAGCTGCGAGCAGTCTCGTCACGTGGGCGCGCCTGAATTGTGGAACGCGGTCTTCTGCTGAAGTGACTATCGCGGGGTTAAATGGGCGACATCAAATGGGAGTTCGTTGATACTGGATACCTTCCGCTGCGTCGGTGCTCGTTGTGCCAAAACCAGACAAAATTTGACGCCTCAGCGACAGCGTGCTACTACTGTGCACGTTTGAAGCAATGGAACCCGCCGATGTTCGAATGCCCTTTCTGGGAAGCGCAAGGCGATTGGAAGCAGTGGTACAGCTACTGCACTGAAGCAAGGGCACGCAAAAGCTTGTAGTGTCTCTCTAAGTTCTGAGCACAGGTGTGCCTTCACGGCTGCTTCACCTGGGTCACCACGAAAAGACTCGACAGAGACGGTACTCACCAAGCTGTTTGCGCAAACAGCCTATAGCATCCCCTTTGTGCTCCGCACGCCCTCTCGGGGCTGTAGCGCGTCATTCAAGGCGACGCCAAGCGCTTTGAAAATAGCCTCGATCGTGTGATGGTCATCGGTGCCGTAGGCGTTCACGTGAATCGTTAGCATGGCATTAGAAGCGAGCGACTGGATGAAGTGTTTCACCAAGCTGGCATCGATGCCGTCGACGCCTGATGCGATCGTCGCATTAAACACCAGGTAGCTCCGTCCGGCTGCATCGACGGCGATGGTCGCGAGCGAATCGTCCATGGGAATAGAGGCACTTCCGAACCGTTTGATGCCCTCCATGCTCGTGATCACGCTTCTAAGAGCCATTCCGAGCGCGATACCGACATCCTCGACGACGTGATGGGGATTGCCGTCGCTTAGCACAGTAAGGCATATCCCTATGCCGCCGTGCAGGGATAGCGCCTCGAGCACGTGCGTAAAAAATGGCACGCCGGTGTCAATGGTTCTCTCCGAAGCATCATCAAGATTAAGATGAAGCTCGATTTTGGTCTCTCTAGTCTTTCTCGCGACGTCGGCCGTGCGCATATCAATCATATACCCTAGAGGTCACTCACTATGTTAAACGCTTCGTTGAGCGTGAACTTACCGGTGTATATTGCGGAACCAATCACAACGCCCGCTGCCCCCGTCCGAGCAACCGCTCTGACGTCATCCAGCACGCCGATGCCGCCAGACGCGATGACGGGGATGTCTATGTGTTCCACGAGAGCACGTATGACGTCGCTGCGTACGCCACTCATCCTCCCTTCTTTTTCCACATCCGTAAAGAGCAGTGAACCTGCGCCTAGCTCCTGAAAGAGCAGACCGAGCTCTTGCGGCCTCAAGCCGGAGCTTCGGGTCCAGCCCTCAATGAGGACCTCACCTCCTCGCGCGTCGATGGCCACCATAATGGATTCGCTGCCAAACTCGCGACTCATGCTGTGGACAATGGTCGGATCTCGTACAGCAGCAGTGCCCAGAATCACCCTGTTTGCGCCGACCTGAAGCAAATCAGCGACGTCTTTATAGGCGCGTATCCCACCGCCAACCTCGATAAACGCGTCGAGTTTTGCTAGCCGATAGATAATCTTCAGATTCCGCGGTTTCCCGAATGCGCCATCAAGATCGATGACGTGAAGACGATCAGCGCCACTGCTTATCCAGTATTTTGCGACAGCAAGCGGGTCCTCGAGTGAAACGAGGACGTCATCAGGTACCCCTCCCACAAGCTGGACGCAGCGACCATTCTTAATGTCAATGGCGGGAATGACCTCGAATGGCACGATTTCAGCACATCCCTACGGTGCGACAATGCACTCGGTTTATTTTGCATCGTATTAACTGTTTGTAGCGCGGCCCTTCTCACAACGAGGTGCGCAACGCGCGATCAGGTGTCTTTGTATCTGCCACGGGAGCTTGCGATCTGACCGTGATACGTGGTGAGCTGGAACGCGATGGGCAACCCGGATGCACTAAGAGCTGCTTTGAGTCAACACCTGAGCGCAGTTAGAGTGCGTCTTATTTTTTAGGGGCAGAGGACGCCATATTCGCAAGCTGGTCTAGCACGACGATTGCGGCATGCTTGTCGAGCGGCTTGTTGTCATTTCCGCATTTTGGGGAGTAGATGCACCCCGGGCATCCGATGTCACAGGAGCACCCGGCGACAAGCTCACGAGTGTCGGCGACAATTTCAGCAATCAGCTCTACGGCTTTTTCCGCCAAACCGATCCCGCCCTCAAAACCGTCATAGATGAAGATCGTTGGAGCAGCGGTATCTGGGTGGCACGTGGTCGAAACGCCACCGATGTCCCACCGATCGCACATGACGTGCAGCGGCATCATGGCGATCAGCGCGTGCTCTGCGCCGTGCAGACCGCCGCCGATGTCGAGCTGCTCATTTATCACTTGCGTGACGGCCTCATCCGGGACCGTGAACCACAGCGCCATCGTTGTGAAGCGGAGCGGCGGCAAATCAAGGCTCTCAATTCCCACGACTTGATCGTAGCGGAGCGTCTTGTATCCAGCGTACTGTTCAACGACTTCGACGATGCCAAATGACACCACGAGCGCACCTTGAGGCCTTTTTTCGAGCTCTTTGACGATGCGAAGATCAACGGTTTTCATCGGTTCTGTGTGGTAATCTACGTTTTTCTTGCTCACAGAAATGATGCGGTTGGTCAAGTCGAGCTGTTCGACGACGTAGGTCTCACCTTCGTGAAGCAGCACCGCCCCTGCGTGAGCTTCTCGGTATGCGCGAGTCTTGTCGAGCGTTTCGAGGAGCCGCCCCTCACAGAGCACTTTGAATATCTGAGAACAGAGCGCGTTCAGGGGGACCGCCTCGGTGGCCCTGCCCCTGCCTGAGTACACCCACCCGTTCGAAGTGTCCTTGACTAAGCCTTGGCGCTTCAGCTCCTCAAGCGATTCTGAAAGGAGAGCCGGAAAGTACGCTGCATCGCGAGGTAGCTGGAGCGGAAACTCGGCAGCCGCGCACATAACGTGTCCTAGGGTGATGTACTCGTTCGATAAATCGATGATGGCGTGCTCGTGCGACCCTCCAAACAGCGCGTCAGGATGTTTCATAAAGTACTGGTCTAGCGGGTCGTGAAATCCGACCAGGGTCGCGAGCGACTCCTGCCTGCGGCCCGCCCTGCCCGCTTGTTGCCACGTCGAAATGATCGTGCCTGGATACCCAGCCATGATGACCGCGTCTAAGCTTCCGATGTCAATGCCGAGCTCCAGTGCGTTCGTCGACGTTACGCCTACCAAGCGACCGCTTCTTAGCCGTTCTTCGATCCGCCGCCGCGTTGACGGCAAGTAGCCGGCCCGATAGGCTGCAATCCGGTCGGCCAGCGACGGCGTCGATTCTTCAGCCTCATTTTTAGCCCAGAGGGCAATGAGTTCTGCCATCTTTCGCGATGGTGCGAAACAGAGTGTCTGCAGCTGATTGCGGACAAAGAGGAGGAACAAGTCTTTGGCCTCCTGATGGGCGGATCGTTTCCCTATGCCGTCAGCGTATGGGTTGTACAGGACGAAGTACTTGCGCTCTCTCGGGGATCCATCTTCCGATATGAGAGTGAATATCCCTCCAGTGAGCTTTTCGCTAAATTCAATCGGATTTGCAAGGGTCGCAGTGGAGATGACAAACTGCGGTTCGGATCCGTAATACGAGCAGAGTCGCTGTAGGCGCCGGATCAAAAGGGCGACGTTCGACCCAAAGACCCCACGATACACGTGTGCCTCGTCAATGACGATGAACTTCAGGTTCGCCAGGAATCGCTGCCATTTGTAGTGCCAAGGTAAGACCTGATGGAGTTCGTAGGGGTTACTGATCACGATCCTCGCACTCGTTCGGATCTTTGGCCGCTTATGCGATGGCGTGTCTCCGTCGTAAACGCCCGGATTGACACGTACGGCGCTGATCGTCTCGAGCTCTTGAAGTACCTTCAGTTGATCGTTCGAGAGCGCTTTTGTTGGATAGAGATAGAGTGCAGTTGCGTTATGCTCACGGTCGAGCTCCTCAAAAATCGGCACGTTGAACGCGAGCGTCTTGCCAGAAGCAGTGGGGGTTGCGATAACTATGTCTTTGCCTTCGCGCAACGCAGCGCGTGCTTCGATTTGGTGCCGGTACAACCGAATGCCCTTTTTGCGCAGGTAGGCCTGGACGTTTGGTGCGATCTCTTCGGCCGTTTCGGTAAAGATCGGCTCTCGGGCAGACAACACTTCGGTGTGCGCAACCTTCCGGCTGAACATCGGGTCGCTTTGCAGGATTCGCAGAACAGTCTCGACGGATATTGTTACCCCTCACAAATCTTGGAGAAAATGTGCGCCAGCGCGATTAGATCCTGTCTGTTATGGTCGATAATCGCGACTAATGGTCCGGCGTTCTGTGTCCGCAGATAGGTCTCATAGAAGTCCGGCACTAACGCGCTAGGAATATCTGAGTGACGAGCGCCTATTACGTGTTTTTCCAACGAGGCCAGCTTGAAGTCAGGAGTCAGTCCCCGCCACCTTCGTCGCGCGAACTGGAGGACATCGAAGTGAGCTCTCTGCAGATTGCCGTGGATCCGGTAGTAAGCGAGGCGTTGCTCAAGGAAAGGAACGTCAAAAGCTCTCCCGTTGAACGTTACAAGAGCAGTGCTTGCGTCAACGTGTGAAAGCAGCGCTTCCAGTGCGGCCGGTTCTTCGCCCACGTTCCGTGCAACGTACTGGCGGACGGTGAGCGTCCCGTCGACCGCCTCAGCAAGTCCTATGACTATAATTGGGCTCGCGAAGAGCCCTAGAGTCTCGAGATCCACAAAAAGCAACTGGTCTGGCGTGTGAAAGCCTGAGGCGTGCAGTGCGAGCGGGTCAGATCTCGTAAACCTTCTTCCAACCCATTCGATCAACTCACTCGAGTCGCGCGTTTCGACAAGCTGTAAGAAGCGGAGCGCTTCGGCGCCAAAGCGGTCGTGCTCGACGAGATCAGCGATGCTGCGGTAGCCACGCTCCTTCAAAGCGCGCTCGGTCGTCTCTCTAACGCCGTTGAGTAGCTTAAAATCTGCTAATAGGCTCTCTTTGGCTCTCTTTTGAGGTATCGTATGTATGCTTACCCCCTCTTTCGTCTCTACGCGGTAACACGTCCCGTGCTCAGTGACGAGTTCTGTTCCAGGACTCACCTCTTCGAGCGCTTTTCCGTCGTGCTCTTCGATTAAAGCTCGCTTGAGCGCAAGTGCTTGCGCATAGCCGCTGTGGTCTGTGGGGTAGAAAAGTGCAGGAATAAACTGAGAAGAACCCACTCTCTCTTCGTCAGCAGGATCGCTTGCTTGATCTACGCGAGACTTGATCTGCGCACCGACTCGCCTGAGCCTCTGATTGTCGTGCCCTTCAATCAACACAACAGCGCATCCCCTTCATGTTGCGGAACGTGCAAACACGGTCGGATGACCTATTCGGAAAGAAGTGTCTGTAACCTTAAGCCTTTGTTATCACCTCGTCCGAGCTCAATGGCACACTCACGACGAAGCTCTTCATTGCCTGTCTTGTCAAGTCTCGCTTCGATGGAACCGGAGTCAACCTCATCAGCTTTTGAGAACATCCACAACAGTGCAAGCATTATTATACGTGCACGAGAAGCCCTCTTAGGGGGTAGTTCGTGGAGGAATGCCAGATCGTTATCAGAAGAGATGATGCCGGTTACTACATCGCAACGTGTCCGACCTTAAAAGGCTGTCACTCGTACGGCACAACTCTCGAAGAGGCATTGGATAACATCAAGGAGTGTATTCAGCTATGCGAGGAAGAGCTTGAGGAGGGGGGACGGAATTGATCCCGAGCTGCGAGCAAACGGGCGCCGCTGCGGCGCATATCGAGAAGTTTCCGTCGATGAGCGGCAGCGAACTTGTCAACTTCCTGGAGTCCATAGGTTATCGCGTTACTCGAACGCGCGGTTCACACGTTCGACTCGTTTCGGAGGGCGGCCAGGCAACCACGATATCGATACATGCTGATCGCCAGCTTCCTAAGGGGTTGCTGCACAGCATCATTCACGAGCTGAAAATGACCAGGACCGATTTTTTCAAGATGTGGGTGTGTTACGAAAAGACGTAATTATCGAGCGCTTAGCGCTACGGGCGTTTTTTTGGTCCGGGGCGCTGAGCAGAAAATGGCCGAACCAGCCGCGAACCGCCATCAAAGCTACATCTTTAACTGCGACGCCACAGCAAAGACTCTCGTTTCAAGTCAGTTTTATATTCTAATAAGTCAACACAGTATCGATTTTTTACAGGCCCGTTAGTCTGGGGGGAAACGGAACCTGACCTCAGAAGTTCAAATCTGCTTTTCCCCCCCAGGCCCTAGTTTTTATAGCAGAGAGACAACGGCTGTTCTTGTCTCGAGTAAGCGTCGAGCTCGTATTGAGCTTTGCAGCAGCGGAGGTGCAGTCACGAGCGCCGGTAAATCTTGGTTTGCTTTACTTCCTTTGACAAAACTAGAGGCAGAAGGCTTGACCAATCAAGATGTGTCGTTGTGGGGTCGGGGCAATCCATCCTATGAGAATTGGCGCAACGTCTGCACGATTATGTCGTGCAGCGTTGGGTCCAGGGAACAAACGAGGGATAGATTGGTGGCGGTGACTGGGGCATCTAGTGGACTGCCATCACCCGTCGTGACGAATCCGTGCGACTCGCGCACGATGAGCTGCGCGGCGGCAATGTCGTAACTGCTCAGGCGATCTCTCGTGTCAACGACTGCGTCGAGCGTTCCCGAGGCGACCTGACACAGGTCGTAGGCTATGCTTCCGAAAATTCGCATGATGCTGCGCTTTTGGAGCTCGATGAGTCCGCGCGGAATGCGCGATACCCCATAAGCGTATCCAGCAACCACGGGCTTCCTAGGCCTAGGGGATTTTTTCGTCACGAGCGGTGTCGTGTTGAAGCGCGCGCCGTCGCCTCGTTTGGCGGCATATACGTCTAACGAGTTTGTGACTACTGCGCCCATTGTGACATCACTCAAGGTGACGTCGTCGATTTCCGGTGCATAGGCGAGCGACGAGCAGAAGTACGGAAAACCGATAGCGACGTTGGTGGATCCGTCGACCGGATCGAAGATGAATGTGCACTGCGGGTCGTCTCCAATGGTGTGGTCGCCCCACTCTTCTGAGACAATCCGCGCGCTGATCTCTCTGGCGAGCAGCTCTTCTTGCAGCGTTTGCTCAGCAACGAGATCGAACCTCCGCGTCACGTCGCGCTCTTTCTGCTTTGTTATCGCGGAGAACTCTGTCTCCGTTTTGACGAACGCAAGCACGGACTCCATTGCTCGCGTAGCCATGGCCACGATGCTATCAAGTTCCATCAAAAAGTCGCCTTATCTCCTTTACGATGACTTCGGCTGCCTCGGTCGGCGCAACGCGCTCGCTGTCTATGGTCAATTCCGGGTCTTCGGTCGTCTCGAATGCTACGTTCACCCCAGGCACGGCGGCCTCTTTCGCGTGTGATTTCTCATAAATGCCTGATGGTGTGAACTCTGTCACCCGATGTGCCTCGCGCTGCACGCACGTGTCAAGCGAACAGCTGACATAAACTTCGGCGAAGCGGGGTATGAGTCGACGGGCGAGATCGCGATAGCGTTTTCGGTTTGCCGTCGCGTCAATGATAACGTTCACGCCACACTCGGTAAGTAGCTTCGCCGTGTACGCGAGAAACGCGTAGACGATATCGCGTTCCTGCTCTGAATACGTCGGCTGGGGAGTAACGATAGTCCTAATCTCGTCAAGTTGCAGTGTTTTCAGCCTTTCGTCCTTGAGGCTGTCGGCAACTTCTCGTGCAATAGAGGTTTTGCCGCTTCCGGGAAGTCCAGTAATCCAAATAGCCCAAGCCATTGCTAGGGGTCACCCGGTGGGATCAATCCTTTAAGAGTGCATTGACGTTCTGATAGTCGAACGTTTCGACTTCAAGCACGTTTCGCACGAAGTTGAACAGCCTCTGCCGCACCTGCCGATCGATGTTCGGATACCAAATAGGGCTTGCCACAACAAGCCCCCTGAACGCATAGAATGGTTGTATAACCTCAAGGAGTTCGTGATCTTGGCTCTCCTGCAAGTAGTTTCTCATGAACGAGTCAAACAGCGTCTTAAACTCTCTTGCCAGCTTCCCGTACTTCTGTATTGAATAGAAGAGATAGTTCACGCTCAGCGACGTCACGTCATCGGCGGCTTCTCCGAATTCTCCACGGCTCCTGTCGAGAACGGTAAAATCAGTGCCGTCTCTGAACATGATGTTCCACGGGTGATAATCGCCGTGGACCACGCAAAGCCGATGCGCGCGATCTTTCAGCGCATATCGCCAATCAATGCAGCGCTTTTCGAGCAGGCGGAAATCATCTTGCGAGAATGCGTCGAAGCTATTCGGGTAGCTATCGATCAGGCCCATAATAAGCTCGCCGTGACCTATGAGCTCGCGTATGCGGCGCGTGTAAAGAACAGGCTCATCGTGTTTCACTGCGTGTATAGCGACGAGGTAATCTGAAAGCGCGTCTGCACGGGCCACGTCAAGATCGGTGAGTGCGCCCGAGTCCCTGACGGTATTGAGGTCGTGGAAGTACTCGGTTCCCGTGACCAGATCCATCAGGATGAAGTACTCGTCGGCGTCGCGAGCAGATCGCATCCTTCCATCACGGGTGAAGTAGCCTACGTCGAACGCGCGCACGTGTCGAGGGAGTGAGCCAAAGGTGGCGTGCTGCCAGATGAGTATCTGGGCGCGGTCGGAGAAGTGATCGTGACCAAAGCCACCCTCACGTCGCATCGACGAAAGCACAACGGATTTTAGCACGCCGTCGAGCGAAAACGTGATCTGATAGGGCCGTCCATAACCAAAGCCTTTGAGCTCCTCGGTCGGGTGACCCAGTTCGCTGACCTGCACGACGTTCGCATCGCTTCCAAATACGTCTTTTATATAATCATCGATCGCGGTCATCGTTCACGGTCCTTCCATTCAAACATCTCCTCTAGAGCAACGTGCGCACGAGCGAGCTACGTTCCGAGCGTCCATGAGTGGAGGTACGCCTCTTGCTGCGCTGTGAGCTGCTCAATCTCAATACCGATCGCACTAAGTTTCAGCATGGCGACCCGTTTGTCTATTGCGGTCGGCACACCGTGCACCGAGTTGCTCAGATGCGCGTGATTTTCGACGACGTATTTGACGCACAGTGCCTGATTCGCGAAGCTCATATCCATGACTTCGGGTGGGTGCCCGAAGGCCGCCGAGAGGTTGATCAGTCTCCCCTCCGCAAGCACGTAAAGCGTCCTGCCATCGGGCATGCGATACTCGTCCACGTTCTCTTTGACATTCGTCGTGCTCGTCGCCATCCCTATGAGCTCTTCCAGATCGAGTTCTACGTTGAAGTGTCCTGAATTGCAGACGATAGCCTGATCTTTCATAACCGCGAAGTGTTCCCCTCGAATTACTGAGACGTCACCGGTGACCGTGATAAAGAGATCTCCTATCCTTGCAGCGTCGCGCATCGGCATCACTCTGAAGCCGTCCATTGCCGCCTCGAGGGCTTTTCGTGGCTCGACCTCGACAATAACCACGTTCGCGCCGAGGCCTTTTGCGCGCGCTGCGACGCCTCGGCCGCACCACCCATAGCCGACGACAACGACGGTTTTTCCGGCAAACAAGAAATTGGTTGCATTCATGATGCCGTGAAGCGTGCTTTGTCCCGTCCCGTACCGATTGTCAAACATCATCTTGGTTTCGGCATCGTTGACGGCGATCACAGGATATTTGAGCGCGCCTTCTGCCGCCATTGCCCTCAACCTGATGACGCCCGTTGTCGTCTCCTCGCAGCCGCCCATCACCGCGCTTAGGTATTCTGGATGATCGTTGTGAACCGTGGCGATAACGTCCGCGCCGTCGTCAAGCGTGACTTGCGGGCCGATCTTGAGTGCCTCCTCTAAACACGCATGATACTCAGCGTCGCTTTCGCCGCGAAACGCGCATACGGAGACCCCGTCGTTTGCGAGGGCGGCGGCGACGTCGTCTTGGGTGCTGAGAGGATTTGATCCTGTGAGCGCGACATTCGCTCCTCCGGCGCTTAGCACACGGATAAGGTTCGCGGTTTCGACCGTTACGTGAAGACACGCAGTAACGTTAATGCCATCCAGCGGTTTTTCGCGTGCAAATTCACTCTTAATCTTCTCAAGAACGGGCATGTGTCTGCGAGCCCATTCAATTCGTCGTTCCCCTGCACCAGCGAGGCTGATATCCTTAATTATGTTCTTCATCGCAGAATTCCCCATCTGTTACGCAGTCGCCTCCGGCAACCATACGCTTTATATAGATACCAATGATAAAGCCAACCGGTAAAAAGGTTGTCAATCGTGGAGCGAATCGAGGCAGGATGTCTGAGAATAGTTTTTTGTTTACATCCGAATCAGTAACGGAAGGGCACCCCGATAAGATCTGCGACCAGATTTCGGATGCCATACTGGACGCGATAATCGAGCGCGACCCTAAGAATGCGCGAGTCGCGTGCGAAGTCGCAGTGACTACTGGGCTCGCGGTGGTGATCGGCGAAATCACGACGACTTGTACTGTGGACATACCACACGTGGTGCGTGATACGATCCGAGAGATAGGTTACACCGATTCGCGATTCGGTTTCGACTGCGAAAACTGCGGGATCATCGTATCGATCAAAGAACAGTCCCCGGATATCGCTCAAGGGGTCAACAAGTCGCTTGAGTGCCGGATCTCAGCCGTGGGTGACGATGGATTCGACCTCGAGTGTCTACAGGTGCCCGCGGACGCAGATGAGGGTGCCGAACTCGGCGCGGGCGATCAGGGGATGGTGTTCGGCTATGCCACGAATGAAACACCGGAGCTGATGCCGATGCCGATCCTTCTCGCGAATAAGCTTGCGCTGAGGCTGACTGAGGTCAGGAAATCTGGAGAAATAGGCTATCTCGGTCCCGATGGCAAGACGCAGGTCACAGTGGAATATGTTGACGATCGGCCTGCTCGAGTCCACACGGTGATCGTATCTTCGCAGCACACTCCGGACGTCGAACTTGACACCATCAGACGGGATATTCAGGCGAAAGTGATCGACGTCGTTATCCCCGCTGAGATGATCGATAGAGAAACGAAGGTTTACGTCAACCCTACGGGTCGGTTCGTGATCGGAGGCCCCAAGGGTGATGCTGGCATGTCGGGGCGTAAGATCATCGTCGATACGTACGGAGGAATGGCGCGCCACGGCGGGGGCTCTTTTTCGGGGAAGGACCCGACAAAGGTCGACCGATCGGCAGCGTACGCGGCCAGGTATATCGCGAAAAACGTTGTTGCGGCTGAACTCGCCGACAAGTGCGAAATCCAGATCTCGTATGCGATAGGCGTAGCTCAACCTATCGCGATATACGTCAATACGTTCGGCACGGCCCGCATTCCTGAGGCGTCCATTTCTGAGATCATTGGGCGCCGTTTTGCCCTCACCCCGGGGTGGATGATTAACACGCTGCGACTTCGACGTCCGATCTACCGACAAGTCGCCGCCTATGGGCATTTTGGTCGCGCTGATCTCGATCTGCCGTGGGAGCGCACCGATAGTGTGGAGGCGCTACAAAGCGACGCGAACGCTGCTAAAGCGGCGCCGAAAACATCGAGTTAGGCGAGGATTGCGCGAGGCGAGATGGTCTGGTTCACAACGCTGAGCGCGCTCGGGGAGGTTGTCGACTGAAGATAGGAATGCTGGGCACCATCTCGTGGAGAACCCCGCCACGCCGTTACGGACCTTGGGAGACCGTCGTCCATTACCTGACCGAAGGCTTGGTCGAGCGAGGCTATGACGTTACGCTCTTCGCGACCGGCGACTCTGTCACGAAGGCGAAGCTTGAGTGGGTGTGTCCGCACGGATTTTATGAAGATGAATCGCTTGACACTGGCGTCTATCAATGGCTGCACATATCAAACGCTTTTGAAAAAGCGCACGAATTCGATATTCTTCACAGTCACTACGACTTCTATCCGCTGACCTTCTCACGGCTCACGGATACTCCTCTTCTTACGACCATACACGGATTCTCTTCAGATCGGATTCTGCCCGTGTACAGAAAGTACTGGGATAACTACTACGTGTCCATCAGCAACGCCGATCGAGCGGAAGGCCTAAACTACGTTGCCACCGTATACAACGGGATCGACGTCGGCTCCTTTGAGTATGGTGACGCTCCCGATGATTATCTTCTGTTCTTTGGACGCATATCGCGTGACAAGGGCACGCATCGCGCCATTGAGGTGGCAAAAGAAACCGGAATGATGCTGAAGATTGCCGGGCTCGTCGCGAGCGAGCATCGCGCCTATTTCGAGAAGTGCGTTAAGCCTGAGATCGACGGGGAGCAGATACAGTATCTCGGCACGGTGGACGAAAAAACACGAAACGAGCTTTTCAAGCAGGCGTACTGTAGCTTGCACCTGATCTCTTTTGCTGAGCCGTTTGGTCTTACCCTAGTCGAATCTCTCGCAAGTGGCACTCCCGTCATTGCCACAGACCAGGGCAGCGTGCGGGAGATACTTGTCGATGGAGAGACAGGCTTTATCGTTCAGAGCGTGCGCGACGCGATCGACAAAGTGGGCGAGGTTGGTAGCATTCGAAGGCAGCGGTGCAGGACACGCGCGGAGCGCTTTGATGTGGATCGCATGGTCGACGGGTACATTAGCGTCTATGACACGATCATGGAGCGTGAAGCCGAGCGCTCGGCTGTCTAAGTGATGAGCAACAACAAGCTACGGAGCCTCTACACACGCGTTTTACCTGACGAAACGGCTGCGCTACTCTTCTACGCATCGCTTGCAGTCTGCATCGCGATTTGGAACGTTAACATCTTCATCAACGATGAGGTGACGCTGGCGGCGCAGCTCATCAATCTTGCTAGCGGGTCGCTCTCGATCGACACGCTGCCTACCAAGCTCTACGAAGGCGTCAGTTTTGGAGGCTCTGCCCCCATCCTTGGGTTTTCCTTCCAGGGCCATACGTACGCGTTCTACACGCACGCCATTCCGGTCTTCGCGTCCCCGTTTTACGCGTTCCTTTACCTCATCAGCGTCACGATCGGCATCAGGCTCTTCTTCGCTGCTCTGTGGTCATTTAGTGTATTCATGGTGAGCTCGCTTCTGGGAAGACGATGGCAGCGGCCACGACTCGGTCGCAGCCTTGGCGCCTTTTTCGCGCTTACCCTCTTCATCATCAACGGCTACATTGGCACTCGTCTGCCGCCGCTTGTTTTTGACCAGTGGGGCGCTCTTATGGCTATCCAGCTGTTTAATATCTTGGCGATGGCGGCCATCGTACTGCTTTCGTTGCGAATCTTCACGCGGTACTTAGCTGATGACCGCGTGGCCGCCTTTGGGGCCGTGTTTATACTGATCGCGACGCCCCTTACGTTCTGGGCGGTCTCAGCGAAAGATCAAACAGCGTCGGTGTTGCTCATCATAGCGAGCGTCTGGAGCCTCTACACGTATCTGCTAGACGGCAAGCAGGGCTATCGCTACCTCTCTTACGTTTTCGTCGGGCTCAGCGTCTGGGTGCGGGTTTTTGACGCCATTCCGCTCCTGATTGCCATCATTCTGACGGATTTGCTGACGTCAGCAGCGAGAATTAGAGCGGTGATTACGGCCGCGGCCACGGTGCTGCTCGCGATGATCCCGTACTTCGTCAATAACTACCTGCTCTTTCACAACCCTTTCTTATCGCCCGTTTATCTCAGTGCATACCCTGAAATCGCGCAGCAGGCGTCCCCGGTTAACGCAACCAGTGGTGCAACACTTTTCTCCACCATCCAAAGTCTGCCTACGCTCTTTTTAGCTACGTGGAATTTACAAACCGTGCCGAGCTGGCCCCAAGTCCTCTTTCACGTGTTCTTCTATGTCGACATGCCGGTGACACTCTCGGTGTTTCAGATATGCCCCTTGCTCATAATTCCCGTCTTTGCTGCTGTCCCGTACGTCGTGCGAACGCTGCTGAGATTCAGGACTGGGGCGGCACGCCTAAGGGTAGAAAAGAGCCGCGCAATCGCAGTCACGTTTTTCATCTGTATCGTCGCGCACGTCATAATCTACGCGCCTTTTGGCCTAAATCAAGGATTTGGCCTTGATATGCGCTACTTTCTGCCGCTGTATATCCCGCTCCTCTTCTTCACGCTCGCAAGCATACGCGGGGTTCTCGTTTACGCGTCGCGAATTAAAGAGGCATTTGCCGCGGCGTGGATCGTGCTCAGCGCATCAGTGCTCGGGTACGCGGCTCTCTCCGCGCCCGCAGTCAGCAGCCTTATCGGATCGTTTAGTTTCTCGCTGATCCGGACGCTTGGAGCCGTTGTCGCAGTGACGATGAGTCTCTTCGTGACGTATTTCGTGGGCTACAGGAAAGGCGTGAAAGACTTAGCGATCCTGGTGGGATTTGCCACGTTCGTCTCGTCATATTGGCTGTTTATCGCGTGCTGGGTATGGCAGAAGACCCCTATAGGAGTTCCCCGTCCGGGAATGATGCTTCCGGTGATGGAGATCTTCCATCGCTTCATCATGGCCGCGATTGCCTCCTAGGCTGATAGCTGAGAATAGCAGAAATAGCGCCTATCGGCCGCCGCGCCGTTGATCCCTTTCGTACCTCCCTCTCCGCCGCGAACTCTTTCGCACGGCTTCGCCGTCTATATAGTCGTACCGATCGAGAAATCGATCGAGCCGAGAAAGAAAGCTATCTGAGGATCCGTATTGTGGCCTGACGTCTCGTCTGAAATCCGAAGGACGGCTCGGTGGCGCGTATTGTGACATCAGCTGCCTCTGAGCGGGAGCACGCTGATCTGACGGCCGTCGTTGCGGAGGCAGCCGCGGCGGGGGTAGAACAACTGGATTCTGACGGACGCCGCGCCGGGCACGTGAAGCGCGTTGTTGTCTCTCGATCGCCGAAAGATTGAGCCCCGCCAAAAAATAGAACGCAAAGAGCACGAGTCCGCTCAGCGCTGCGAAAAGTGGCGCATCTGGTATGTTAAGGATTGCTGCTGCTCCAAGCACAAGAAAAGGGTACCCGAGCACGACAACCGTGTGCCCAATGCTCTTTGTGAGGTCGAGGGCGAAGTAGATCAGCAAGGTCGGGACAAAAAAGATGCCGAAGAACGACACGACTTGAAAGAAGACGGAGAGCTTGTAGAACCCGAACACTGTCGGCTCGAAAGGATTCGCGCTACATATCACGAGCACCAGGAGAAATAACAAAAGATAGATGAACGCAGCCAGGCTCGCTAGATCTGACAGACCAAAAATTGATTCGTCTTTTTCGTATCTTCCGTACGGGGCTGAACTGGTGTCGGCTTCGCGCATTAACACGTATTGTTAGGTGTTTCGGCGTATTTAAACAATTTCATCGCTCGCTATTTAGATGAGTTTGGCTCCGATACGCTGTTCGCTTGGGGTAGGATGATAAAGGCGCTTACAAAAAACAGGCAAATCAGGGCGGATGTCCCCCCTAAAGCGCATAGCAAAGACACGGCTGCGTAACCCCAAATGGAGTAGTTATTGTGTGACTTTTGTGATGAACGAAATAGCATCAATAGGGTTTTGCGAGAGTTCACCAAAGTAGTTCGCTAGTAGACGCTAGAGTACCTTTGATCGCCTTAGCAAACACTTCGAGCGCGTGCGAAGTTGGGTACCGGTGAAGGTGATGAGGCATCACGCGCGCCTTATCAATCGGTAGCGGTATGACGGCATCGCAAGCTGTCAGGGCGGTTAGGGCGCCTAACTCGCGTTTGATCTTGGAGCGTTGAGAATAGGAAATGCGTGCCGGAAGCGTGTGACGCTAGGCGCGGGTCGAACGTGCGCGCTTCTGTGATTGTGGCGAGGACTAGCAATACACTTTCACCTAACGCACAGGTAACGTATACGGGCTATTTCGCAAAAAGCAAGAACCGGTGGCACACTCATCGCCACTGCGATTCGCCCTTGGCTGAAGTTGAACCATACGTGTTCGATGCCCGGTTCAGCGAGCGAGGCAGTGATCCGTGTCCAGTCAAAATATGGAACGCCAGTTTCAGAAGTCTTTTCGCAAAAGAATTCGCCATCCGCCGTGTATCTTCGATCTGTTGCGTCACGGCGTGCCTTCTGATATGGGGTGCGACACGGCGCACTTGCTCCTCGTGCGATACGTTGTGACAAAAGGGCTCAGCGACGTGCAAGGGAGAAAAATGGTGCAGACGATGATGCGTAATTCTGTCCTCTTCGGGAGCAAGAGGGAAGTAAGCGACGCCCAGAAGTTTGTGGAACGCCTTTCACAGGCTCGAGAGAATTCCCGAACGTACTGCTGGAACTGCGGGGATATATGGTCGAGCAAGAGACTCCGAGAGCGCCCAGCGTGCACGGGCTGGAAGTGCGAGTACTATCAAGCGAGGCCAATCAGAGAACCGAACTACGAACGTAGTGATGACCAAGCTTCGATGGAAGAAGAGATTCTCACGTATCTGCTTAACGATCCGGACAGTATCACAGAAGGGCTAAGGCTAGGGCTCCGCTCAGAGGGATTCACAGATGAGTACGTATCTAGAGGGGGCATTCGTTTGCCTTTTAATCGCGTGCTGTGGCACATGTGTCACTATCTTGCCTATCACGGCCGACAGATACGATGCAGTACAATCTTGAGCCTCCTCTCTCGAAGCCCTGAGATGCGCCCGCACGTGAACGAAATAGCGCGACATGTGCAGCGACTACGAAACCGTGCATCGTGCCAGCGTAATACGTTCATAAAGTACTTGAACGTCGCTAACGCACGTGGGGCGCGGTTTAGAGCGCAAGAACTCGTTCAAATGGCGGAAACGGTTCTAGTTTCGAGCACTCTTCCGCTTGAAATCGTCTTGAGGACGCTTAGGGATCAATCGAACACATTGTTATTTGAAGCGAGCGATAAAACGAGTACCTTTGAGGAAGATCTCGATCTCTTCGTCACGAATCTTTTTGCAAAGAGGAAGGATGTTATACCTACCCCCTCAGAGTGGCTAAACATCGCTTTTGCTGGGGGCTGGAAGCCAGGTAAGTTATACGCGGTGACTGCATCGTGCGATACGGAGGCAACGGACTTCATTGCGTGGTGCGCTGACTTTGCTGCGCAACGTCGGTTTCCTACGCTATACGTAAGCTATAGTATAAGCAAAGAACACTTTGCAGAGCGCGCACTTGCACGGCACGGCGGGATTGATGGAACGGAGCTTTCACGGTATCGCGAGAATGCCTTTGATTCTGAGGTAGACGAAGCGACATTGGAGCGGGTAATTGAAGCAGGAGAACGATTGAGTAGAGGGGTGGCCGGTTACCTGACGGTCGTCGAAGCAAATGCAGGAACGACAATCGCGGGCGTGAGAAGTGCCCTGCGCACGGTCAAAAATCAAGTTGACGCGAATGAGGGCAAGCCGATGCTGATAATCCTCGATCATTTGCCGTATATATCGACCAAAGCTAGGGGACACACAGATTCTGTTCGAACAAGAGTGGCTTTTGATGAACGCTCACTGTTGACAGGCCTGAAACGCCACCTTCAAGATTTTGCGGTGGCTATTATCGTCGTCTTTTTAGGAAATAAAACGCCGAACGCACCATCTTCCGGAGACGATGAGGCGGCTATAATGCCTTCGCTCATGGATTTAAAGGGATTATACGGCGCTGATTATACGCTGGCCCTCCACTCAGCGCAGACCATAATTAGGGGCACAACATCCGAAAAAATCGCTGATCAGCTCCATCTTGCACAAGAGTGGTACGAGCGGAATCTTTCCCAATGTCGAGGGCGCGTGGAACGTCTTTTTGACGAGGTGGCAGGTCATTATCCTTTGGATGAGACCTGTACCTACACACGGATATCGCTTTTTGGGAGAGCCGCAAAGGTACTCGCTAATCCGGTTATCATCTACGAGCGGCCCTATCATCGATTCAGAACCTTGGACGTAGAACCGATCGGTTTAGAAAAGCACGACAGGCTGCCATTTAACGAAGACTGACCGAGCCGTGATCACCGACTCCTCCTCATAATCGTGCGCCGAGCTCCGGCGCATCTTGACACAGAAGGCTTCACGTAATAGCTAAACAGCAATTCGTTAGATCTGGCCGAGCTCTAAAATGCTGCACATCCATCTTCCGCTGGCCTTCTTCCAGAATAGGCCCTATTTTGGTGGTTACTAACCCTCGCGCCGCTCCTTGTCGCACTCGTTGCCACGCGGAGGCGCATGATTGCAATTCAGCGGCTAGCGATCGCCGGCGTGCTTGCCGCAGTTTCCTTCGCAGTCTTCCAGATCAACATTCCGTCGCACCAGGGGGTTCACAGAACCTCACGCCGCTGATAGGCACCTCAGCCGGACAGAGTATCGGATTGCTTGTCATCTTCATCGTTAAGCTCTTGAGCGCAGCCGTTGGTCACGGCTGGTGGGGCGCTCGGAGCGGACACGATCGTGAACTTGAGCGAGATCACGGTCGTATTCTGCGTCTTCAGAATGACAAAAGGCCGACTTCAGCCGTTCACCAGGGGTGCCATCGCTGCCATAGCCCGCGTTGTTGGTCGGAAACGTCGTTTTTCGCATTGTCATACTGGTTTCAGGCAGACAAGGAACTGAGCTACAGGGCGTCGCACTACTCACTTACTTAATACAGATCCAGACACTAAACATGATCGTGGCAGTCGGCGAGGCCTGTTGTAACGGGCATTGTTGTTGATTATTTGAGCAGGATTCGGCTCGATCTCATCGGGGAGTAATTGCAGTGACGTCGCAGCCATCCGCTAAGACCGCTAGGGCATCAGCAAGCGGCGTGCTGCGTTCTAAGTTCTCGACGCAGACCACTGTCACCGATTATTTCTTCCCGATCACCACAGCCGTCCCATATGCCAAGATCTCCTGCATATAGTCAGAAATCTCCGACGAATCAAAGTAGGCGCTTATTATGGCATTGGCACCGACTGCTTTCGCGTGCTCCACGAGTCGGTATAGCGCCTCATCTCTGGCGTGCTGCATCATCTCGACGTACTCGCGAATCTCTCCTCCTGCGAGAGACCGCAATCCTGCTGTAATATTTCTTCCAAGCCCTCTGCTCCGCACCGTAAGGCCGTAGATGAATCCTCGTGTTTCTGTGATAGTGTATCCTGGGATCCAATTTGAACTTACTACCAGAATCCCGTCCATGGCAATCGGTGAGCCTGGCATCGGTGGCCCCGCACTTGCACCAGCTGCTGGGGCGTTCTTATTTACGGGTGTTCCACACTGAACGCAGAACTGCGCGTTAAGTGGTAGCGGGGCACCACACGTTTGACAAGACTCCTCCTCACTCATAAAGGCCTCCTTTCCGTCGCAAATTCACGCAAATTGCTTTGCAACAGTGATCACGGGCCGTCAAGATTTAAGTCTTTTCAACCGTGACCTGCTTTTAAGGTGCCTCAGCTCGAACGATACCTGTATACATTGGTCGTGTGGCAGCCCCACGTCCAAACTGTGAGGTCCTGAGACTGACAGAAAAGAGCGTTCCTCGCGAAGAGTTAAAATAGGTAGCCACTATCACAATGCATTGTGAAGCCCGTTTCGCAGAATCGGCTTGGCGTAACGAAACGCAGCTCCGATGTGGTGCGCGCTGGAGGCGTTTTAAGGTAAGTTCGGCTCAAGCTGTGGATGCCGAAATGCGGTCTCGTGCTACGAGGACTTCAAAATGACATCGCTTTCGAACAAACCGCTTCTAATCACGTGCGGCCTGCCTTACGCGAACGGGCTGTGCCATATCGGTCACCTCAGGACGTACATCCCGGCGGACATTTACGTTCGGTGCCTTAGGAAGCTCCAGCAGGACCCGCTCTTCGTGTGCGGTTCGGACACGCACGGAACTCCCATCGTGATTAACGCTGAACAGCAAGGAACGACGCCAGCCAAGCTTGCCGCGTATTATCACCGCTACTGGGAGGACACGTTTAAGGCTCTGTCAGTCGACTTTAGCCATTATGGGAATACCGATGCTCCCACAAATCACTTCAGAACGCAGGAAGTCGTTAAATCGCTCCAAGCAAACGGCTGGATATACCCGCTGGTCATACGATTGGCGTACTGTCCCCAATGCGATCGTTTTCTACCGGATCGCTACGTCGAGGGGGCGTGCTATTTTTGCGGCATGCCGGCGCGCGGGGACGAGTGTGATCAAGGGTGTGGCCGCCATCTCGAACCGGGGGAAATTCTCGATCCGACGTGTAAAACGTGTGGGGCCAGTGCCGAATATCGGGAAGAGCAGCATTACTTCTTCAAGCTCTCCGCGTTCAAGGACTTCTTGTTGGCGTACCTCGAATCACTCGGAGGTACGGCCAACGCCCGCAACTATGCGCGCGAATGGGTCAGCAACGAACTGAAAGACTGGTGCATAACGCGAAATCTGGCGTGGGGCGTCTCATTTCCCGGAACGGATCTGGTGGTCTACGTATGGGTTGACGCCCCGATAGGGTACATCTCATTTACTGAGGAAGCGACAAGCGCCTGGGAAGACTACTGGAAGAGCGATGCGAACATAATTCACTTCATCGGCACTGACATCATCTACCATCACGCCATCTTCTGGCCGGCGCTGTTAAAAGGAGCGAGCTACACCTTGCCGGCGGCTATCGTCGCGTCGGGAATGGTTAAAGTCGGCGACAAGACGTTCTCAAAAAGTCGCGGGTATGTGGTTTGGGTAGATGAAGATTACCTCGACCACGGGTTTCATCCCGATTTACTTCGCTTTTACCTCGCCAGCTATACGTCACACACGAAGGAGCTGAATTTCTCGTGGCAAGTCTTTGGAGAGAAGGTCAACCGTGAACTCGTTGGGTCGCTGGGGAACTTCATCTATCGCACCCTACACTTCGCGTACAAAAACTTCGGGCGCGTACCTGAAGGTCCTGTCGATTCTGCGATAATGGAGCGCGTAGCTGAGACGCGCAAGAAGATGGTGAGCGCACTGGAGGAATATGAGTTTAAGAAGGTCGTCGACGCGGCGATGTCGCTCTCAGACTTCGGCAACGCGTATTTCCAGTCAAAAGAGCTCTGGAATCTAGTGAAATCCGATAGGACGGCGTGCGCACGCGAACTCAAGAACTGCATACAGCTTGTGAAAGCCTTGTCCGTGTTGTTGGAGCCCGTCATGCCATCGACGATGCGTAGCGTTCAAGCGCAGCTTGGCCTGACCACGACGTATTTTTCCGACGCCACGGTGGAGGTTGAACCGTTGCGTCTTCCCAAGCCGGCGCTGCCGTTCGCTAAGATCGACGAGAAGAAGATCGGTGCAATGGAAGCGACACTAAACGAAAGAATCGCCGGGGCGGGTCATAAAGGCCCCGCCAAGGAGCCGGGCACGGGGGAGGCGGCAATCAAGGTTGACGACTTCAAGAAAATGGATCTGAGGATCGCCCGCGTCGTCGAAGCCGAACCGGTCAAAAAATCCGATAAGCTCTTGAGAATTACAGCACAGGTGGGCGAAGAGACCCGGCAGATTGTGGCGGGAATCGCCAAAGACTACGCGCCTGAGGACCTGATTGGCACTGACGTCGTCGTGCTTATCAATCTGCAGCCGGTGAAGTTGATGGGCATCGAATCTCGCGGCATGCTGCTCGCTGCTGAATACGACGGTAGGTCAGTCCTCATTCGACCGGCAAGAAAGATGCCGTCTGGCACCAGAATCAAATAAGGAGGTCGAAGCGTGGCTCCCGCATCGCGCAACGCACGGATCATCGTGACGGTGACCGGCTCTGATCATCCCGGCATCGTAGCGGCCGTCACCACTCTGCTCGCAAGCGTCAATGCTAACATCGAGGATATTAGCCAGACGATCGTGTCCGAGCTGTTTACGATGATTATGATCGTCAACATCGGCTCGGCGAAGTTCGAAGACCTAAAAAAGGGACTTGACGCCGTTGGTGCCTCCCAGGGTGTGAGAATCACCGCCCAGCACGAAGACGTTTTCCGCTATATGCATCGCGTGTAGCACCAAAATCCGTGCTTGCTTGAGATTGTACTCTGTTCGCACGGTGGTTCTTTGGGAACGAGCAGATGAGCTCGCGTTCTTCGCCTGAAATTGCCTCGGGATTTTTTTCAATCCCGGACGCGCGATGTGACCGTTCCCCGCCAGTAGCGAACCAGACTGGAGCCCTGCGCTGGCAGGCGCTTAGCCGTTATTTACGCGCTACGACGATTTCTCTTGTTAGGCTCTTATGCACGTATTGCGTGTGGCGTTCTTCGATCGTGAAACCAGCATCCGTGACCTCGTGCTCAATCGGGCCGTGGGATATCAAAACGGCCCGCGCGTTGCGTTTTAGCACGCGAAAAATTTCGCTTAAGGCAGCCGCCTTCAGTTGATTTAGCGAATGGGCGCGTACGCTCACGGAACGGCCATATGGTAGATCGGTTGCGACAGCGTCCACACACTCGTCCCTTAGACCCAATCGTCGAGCGTCTTGGACCAGCAGGTCGCTCAGAACGTCATAGTAGTCGAGATTCATCTTCGTTCCAAGAACCATCCTGCCGTCGACATCTGACCCTATGATTATTGCCCCGAGGAGACCAGCTTCAAGAAGTATTCCTCCTGTGCCGCAGAACGGGTCTAACAAGAGCTCTTCAGCTTTAACACGTGTGAGGTTTACAGCGGCTCGGGCGAGCCGCGGCAGGAGCACGCCGGGATAGAAGAAAGGTCGCAGACGCGGGCGCCTCGATTCGAAGCGCGAGCGATCGATTGACGCTAATGTCGCCCCGATTATGCAAACGTCTTTGCTGAGCAGCGCCCTCACAAGAAGCTGCGGATGGGTAAGGTCGATTTTGTATCCGCGCTCAGCAAGCGCCTTCCCGATCGTAGCCTCGACTTCCGCACTTTTCAGGCCGTGTCCAATGCGCTTAGCCCGCACTGCGACGCGGAAACGGGGTAGCGCAATGCTTCCGGCTGCTCGGTAGATCGATTCTAGCTCTTGTGAACATATGTCCTTAACCTCGAGTATTGCGTGTGTCATCGCTAGGCGCTCGCCGAGAGTTGGGTCGTAGGTATCGACATCAATCACAAGAACGCGTTCGAGCTCTCGCCTTATGGTGCCGTTGAAAAGTGCGAGAACCTCTGCTCGTGGAATGCTTGTGCTCTCTCCAGACAGCTCAAATGCAAGTCTCATGTCGTACTCTGGTCATGCCTGCAAGCTCGCAAAGGCCGACTTGCGTTGACCTGCGACTCTGGGTGGGCTGCAATCGCTGGTTATCTTGGTCCACTTGCGGGCTGTGAACGCCTGTGTCGCTCGTGAATCGCCGTCCGACAAATTTGTGAACAGCACGTTGCGTAGGCGCCACGCGAGGATATATGCTATGCCCCTCGGGTAGATAAAATTGCTGTACTCGCGTAATTGCGAAGCGTCCCAGATTTTGAGGCGGATCGCTTTCAGAACACCAACTGGAGCCCCTCAACGTTATATATATAAAGCCTTTATAAAGCAACAAGGAACAGGGGGAGAGCGTATGGTTGAACCGCGAGACACTACTAATATCGAACCGCGAGACACTATTAAGATCGAAAATGTGGTAGCCTCAACCGGCATCGGAATAGAGATAAACCTCAAGCAAATAACGCTTGCGTTAGAGGGTGCAGATTATGACCCCGAACAGTTTCCGGGCCTCGTCTACCGGACCAAGGACCCCAAGACGGCAGCATTAATTTTCCGATCGGGAAAAATTGTCTGCACGGGTGCAAAAAGCATCGATGACGTTTATAAGGGCCTTGAAAACGTATTTCAAAGTCTTCGCAATATTGGAATCGACGTGAAGGGAACGCCAGAGATTAAAGTCCAGAACATCGTAGCGTCAGCAGATCTTCACTCAGTACTGAATTTGAACGCGATTGCTATAGGGTTAGGGCTAGAAAACATCGAGTACGAGCCGGAACAGTTTCCGGGCCTCGTGTACCGGTTGTCAGATCCTAAAGTCGTTGTTCTTTTGTTTGGTTCCGGCAAACTGGTAGTCACTGGCGGTCGAAAGCCCGAAGACGCTGCAAATGCTGTTGATCGAATTGTTAAGGAACTCAAAAGCCTAAGCCTTTTGTAGGCTGCTCAGCGCTGGCCATTTCGCGGACAATGATAATCCCTGAATCAGAGCGCTCAAACTTGTCGCTGGTTGGGGAGAAGGGTTTTGCCCATCCTGACATGGTGAGGGCAAATAAGTACGTGCTGAGCGATTACATCGCGCCGGTACGTGAGGTACTGATTTTTGTCCCGTGTGCCAAGGTAAAGCCCTACCACACGAGTCCAAGTCATCAAAATTACGACAAGGTTATTTTCAGCGTTTTGGCACCAGAAGAAGTACACATCGTCGCATTTGGCACGTGTGGCGTCACGCCGAGGGAGCTTGATACCGAGTACCCATTTGCTGACTATGATTTCGTACTCGGCGACTGCGACGTCATGTCAGTCAAGAAGAGGTTCATCGAACTCGAGACTTCGCGGCTCCACCGATATCTAGAAAAGACGCGGAGCAACTACCGCCACCGTGTTGCTTATTGCACAGGTGATTTTAGGAAAGCCATGCAACAGGCTTGTGAAATGACCGACCTTGCTGTCACCATTCTACCTCGGCAGGAGACCCTCGAACGTTGCCGGGTTCGCGGCCGGAGGTTTGAGTACGGGAGCTTAAGCAATGCGCAATACTTGGCTGACTTGAAGGATGCGTTACGTTCACTCGTGGTCGATTCTCGCGAAGACGTCCAATTGGGGACGCTTGTAAAGGCTTTGTATGATTACGATTGGTACCTCCTCTAACAGCCATGGCCGAAACGGCGTGCTTTTACTCTGAATACCTGGGTAGGTTGGTATCCGTCGCGCTAAGCGACGACGTCATTTGTCAAGTTGTGCTCGAGGCAGCAGGTTCGTTTAACGCACGCACTACGACAGCAGCCACAAAATCCCTTGAACGCTACTTGAGAGGAGAGAACGTTGACCTTGGCACCTTCCAGGTCAACCTTGGAAACCGCTCGGCATTCGAACGGGCCGTACTGCAATCGGTGCGAGGGATACCAAGAGGGAGTACGGCGACTTACTCAGGATTGGCAGCGCGATTAGGGAAGCCGAAAGCGGCCCGAGCGGTAGGCAATGCGCTGCGCCACAACCCGGTTCCGCTATTTGTGCCTTGCCATCGAGTCGTAGCCGCATCCGGCATTGGGGGATTCTCTTGGGGCGTTGACATCAAACGAAAACTGCTTCTGCTTGAAGGCGTGCGCTCGCAAAGCGAAGAGGATCCGCTCTGACGCTCGTGGAAAGAGGGCTCTTCTTGCAAGGATCACGTTCGTTTCAATCGATCGAGCGTGACTTTGTCACCTGAATTAAGATTAAGCTCTGTTGCAGCATCGCCTTGGTTGACGGACACCTCCACCAAATCGAAGCTTCCAACGGTCAACAACGGGTATCCGCGAGCTACTTCGTCGTACGTTCTCACGAACTGTACCGCAAAGGAACCGTTGAGAAGGTGCGTGCTGCCGTAGCCCGATCGTCGTATCATAAGGGCGCCGCTGATATTCGTCACGCAGTTCCCAAACCGGTCGACGTAGACGACGGCGCCGCTAACGGTGTGCTCAGACACCTGCGGGTCTTGGAGTTCAAGGTCTACGTGCGCGGGCGCAGGCTCAAGGTTTTGCAGCCGCCCAAGAGAGATATGCGCTGCCACCGGGGCGAAGACGTCTCTCCCGTGAAACGTGCTTGACTTGGCCCTCACTTGGATGCACATCGCTTCAAAATCGCCTAGGGAGCGTGCTGCAGGAATCAGAAGTCCGTTGTCGGGGCCAACGAGGTAGTGCCCTCCCGCTTCGATGACTAAGGCCAGCCTGCCCGTTCCGACGGTCGGATCAACGACGGCGATGTGCGTTGTCCCTCGAGGGAAGTACTTGACCGTCTCTCGGAGGATGAACGCCGCTTCACGCACGTTCTGGGGCGAAATGTCATGAGTTATGTCGACGATACTGACGTGCGGGGCTATGCCGAGGATGACGGCCTTCATTACGGCGGGATAGAACGTTCCAAAGTCAGAAATGAGGGTTATGATCCCCATAGTCAAAGATAACGTCAGATGAGATTTAAGCCCTTTGCGATATTCGTCGCCTCGCGCCGCTCTGCATCGCTCACGAACCGATTAATTTCAGGGTAATCGGTCACGTTATATGGTGTGTACTGAAACATCAAGTTGAACTTGACGTCGCGCATGGTCTCGCGCACCCACCCGACGATCGGCCCTGTGCAGCACTGAGCGTGTCCGGGCATTACGAGATGGCGGATCATAAGCCGGTGTTGCGATGCGAGCAGGTTTCGCGTAACGGTTTCCACGTACTTGTCAACGTGTGAGTACCGTTTCGCGCAGCGGTCGTTGCCGTATTTGAAATCACTCAAATAGACGTCGATCACGCCATCGAGAAGCTTAGCGGCTTCCGCGGAGTAGTACGTGTTCGAGTTAAAGACCATCGGCACGTTCAAGAATCGTGCATCGACCTCTGTTTCTTGTTCGAGGTCGGCGAGGGCACGCATGGTTTTCAGAATAGTACCGATATGTGGGGTGGGATCTCCCCCGACCCAGTTCACGTTGCGCGCGCCCGCGATTGATCGTGCGTAGATTCGCCGTGCAAGTGCATCTGCATCAGCGATCGCACCCGCCTCCGGATGTCGTGCGATATCCCAGTTTTGGCAGAAGACACACTGAAACGTACAGCCCGTGAGAAAAATCGTGTGCGATGGCACGAGCTCGCGTTCCTCATCATAATGAAGGAATTCGGATGAATATTTCGATAGCTGCACTCCGCAAAATCCAGGTTTCGCTGCTCTGTTGGTGTAGCACCGGCGGTCACAGAAGTGGCAGGCACGACACATACGCCTCGCTATCTCGATCTTCAGATCGAGGAGGGACGTGGTCGTGACCGCAGTTTGCTTTTGCTCGCCTGCGGCAAAATTGTCGTGAATACGCCACAGCTCTTCAGTGGGAGCGTTTAGATCGGCGTTTGTCTCTGTCGTTCGCGCCCTTCGATACTGTGGCATCCTCTCTTCGTGCATGGTATAGCCCTCAGTCACCGTAGCTGTGAAATGAGGCGCAAAAAAAAGTTAAAGAGGGACCGCGCTCGAACGGCCCGTCATATCGTGTGAATTTATGGTGAATTTCTTGAGGTGCTCGAGCAAGCCGTCGCGCTTTCGACCGAGCAGGCTGTTTTCGAGAACCTCGCGGATAGAGCTAACGGGAATTATTTGCACCATGTCTTTATACTGCCCCTCGAGCATAACGTCGCCTTCGTTATCTTTCGGAATGAGTATGCGCGTGATGCCCGCCTTAGCGGCTGCTTCAACCTTGGGTGTGACCCCTCCAACGGGCAGCACCTCTCCCCGGACCGAAAGGGATCCGGTCATCGCAACGGACTGGTCAACTGGAACGTCTTCAAGCGCGGAGATCACGGCGGTGGCGATTGAAATTGAGGCCGAGTCCCCCTCGACGCCCTCATAGGTACCGATGAACTGGATGTGCACGTCTTTGTTGGTGATGTCTTCGCCTGAAAACTTCTTGATGAGCGCCGAAACGTTTTGCACTGCCTCAAGAGCGATCTCTTTAAGCAGGCCGGTCGCGATTACGCGGCCCTCCTCCTTTGACTGCGGAGGCGTGATCTCTGCCACGATGGGCAGGACGACACCTGAATCATCACCCATTACCGCGAGGCCGTTTACGCGGCCCACCTCGGCGCCGGTATTTCGAAACATCTGATAGTCGCGGCGGCGCTCGAGATATTGATCTGTAAGCTGCTGTTCGACCGACCGCGCCATCTTCTTGGCTGCGATAACGTGTTTCGAGGTCGTGTATTCAGACGCTTCGGCCCGAGCGACGTCCCCCGCGACGCGGATCAAGCCGCCAAGATCTCGCAGCATCAAGGTAATGTGCCCTTTTCTCCCCGATCGTCGGCGTGCCTCACGGATTATTTCTTCGACCGCATCGGCAGTGAAGTGGGGTATCTTCTCGTCCTTTTTCACCTCTTGAGCCACAAACCGGACGATTTTTCGGCGATTTTCTGGCGTATCCTGCATGGAATCGCGCATGTACACTTCGTAGCCATAGCCGCGGATACGCGAGCGTAGAGCGGGGTGCATGCCCTTCACGGCGTCGAGATTTCCGGCAGCGATCATCACGAAATTGCACGGCACAGGGGTTGTTTTTACCATGGCGCCACTTGAGCGCTCGGATTGGCCGGTGATGGGAAACTCCCCCTCTTGTAGCGCCGTAAGGAGCTGTTGTTGCGATTCAATTCTGAGCGTATTGATTTCGTCGATGAAAAGAACGCCTTTGTTCGCCTTGTGAATAGCCCCTGCCTCGACCCGGTCGTGCGCCGGCGTCTCAAGTCCTCCCGATTGAAACGGGTCGTGCCGTACGTCGCCCAAAAGCGCCCCCGCGTGCGCTCCGGTCCCGTCGATATAGGGTGCGGTCTCTTTGCCATCGTTCATAACGAGGAGCTTTGGTATCAACACGTCCTCACGGGGCGTAATGTAGCGCAGCGCGATGAAAAGCATAGCAGCGGCGATGATACCCATTATCGGTTGATTGATCGCAAAAGAGTAACCGACGATGGCGAAAACAATCACCATCGAAAGCATATTCCTGAACTGGATCTTCTTTTGTGCTTCCCGCTTGTGTGAGTCGACGATTTGCCGCCCTTTCCCTGCCGGCACGACGCGCACCTTAGGGCTGTTGCCATCCTCCGGGTTGTGATATACGAGGATGTCCTGCAGCTCTTCTTTGGGGAGAAGTTCTGCCATGGCCCGCGCGAGCATTGACTTCCCCGTGCCTGGAGATCCTATCAGCATGACGTGCCTGCGTTGCTTGGCCGCCTTTTTGATCACCTCAACGGCCTGTTCCTGTCCAATCACTTGGTCCACAAGCATTGGGGGCACGGCGATCTCATCGGTAACCGCTATGTCCATGCCGCCAAGCAAAGCTGACGCTTTGTGCTCAAGAGCTGGTGCTTCCGTGTCGGTGATGACTTCTTCCGCTTGTGACACCTTGAAAAAAACACTCCGTATGTACTTGTGGTTGGTAGTATCCCGTTGATTAATTAAATATTTTCTGCAAGGTAAGTCAATTCGGGCGCTTTATCTAAAAAGCACTGCCTTCAGTCTTTTTTTTGGGCTGTTATAGCCCTCACGGACCCTACTTTAGGAATACATCTATAACGCGCGCAACGCGCTTTCCGGCACCCATCGCGCTGATCACGTTTGCCGCTTTGTAGCAACATTTTCGTCGGCAACGACGTGTTGCAAAAAGGTGAGATAGTCAATAAGGGTATTACATCTGTTCCCCTATGGATTGCCGCACGTTCATGGAGGAAGAATGTTAGGGGGCCCTGACCGATCACATCGGTAAATGCTGCGTCGAGTACGAGTTGCTCCCGTTGACCTCGACGGGGCCGTATGATCGGTCTCGCCGACCCGTGGATTCAGAGTTTCTTGAGGGCCTGCACAAGCTTGCCGACCGTCTCCTGCGCGTCGCCGTAGAGCATCCGCGTGTTGTCCCGGTAGAACAGGTCGTTTTCAATCCCTGCAAAGCCCTTTCCCTGCCCGCGCTTTAGGACGATCACATTCTTTGCCCGTTCGACATCAAGGATTGGCATGCCGAAGAGCGGGCTGCCCTGCCGGTGCGCCGCCGGGTTTACGACATCATTGGCCCCGATGACAAGGACGACGTCAGTGCTGGGGAACTCAGGGTTTACCTCGTCACGGTCGAAGAGGTGGTCGTAGGCAACCCCTGCCTCGGCAAGCAGGACGTTCATGTGCCCGGGCATGCGCCCGGCAACCGGGTGGATCGCGAACTTCACCCGCACGCCCCTACGCTCGAGCAGGTCGGTCAGCTCCTTCACTTTCTGCTGGGCTTGGGCGACTGCCATGCCGTAGCCGGGGACGATGATAACCCGGTCCGAGTAGGCGAGCAGGACTGCAACGTCGTCGGCCTCGATCGTTTTCACGCTGTCCGATACCTGCGCCGCCTGCTCCTCCATTGCGCCGAAGGCTCCGAAGAAGACGTTTGTGAGCGAGCGGTTCATTGCCTTAGCCATCTTGAGCGTGAGCAGCGAACCCGCAGCGCCGACAATGACGCCCGCTATGATCATCGCATAGTTGGGGGTGACAAACGAGAACCCGTCAAGCGCAACGGCCAGGCCAGTGAAGGCGTTGTACATCGAGATCACTACAGGCATGTCGGCCCCGCCAATCGGGAGCGTCATGAGGAGCCCGAAGCCGAGAGCGAGAATAAAGAAGAGCGGGAGGGACGCGTTTACGGAAAGCGGCATCGATGACGGCTGCAGGATGGCGAACACACCGGAAACGATGGCGAGGACAAGAACTGCCATGTTGACGATCTGCTGGCCCGTAAAGGTAACCGGCCGCGATGGCATCCAGCCCTGCAGCTTCAGGAACGCGATGAGGCTGCCTGAAAACGAGACAGCCCCGATCAGGCCGCCAACGACCGCAAGCGAGCTGGTGGGGGTGGTCGGGCCAAGGAGCACGACTGCCGAGATCCCGGCTGCTGCGCCGCCCCCCATCCCGTTGTAGAATGCAACCATCTGGGGCATGTTGGTCATCGCCACGCGCTTGGCCGCCATATAGCCGAAGCCGCCACCGATCACGATCGCGATCGCGATCAGGCCGATATTGGTGAGATTCGGGGTAAAGAACGTAACGAGCGTTGCGATCAGCATCGCGGCGCCGGCCCAGACGATCCCGCTCCGAGCCGTGAGCGGGTTGCTCATCCGCTGCAGCCCGACGATGAAGAAGAAGATCGTCGCAATGTATACGGGTTCGATGGCAAAGGAGAAGTCAGCCACGTCACGCCCCCTTGCCGGGCCTCTTTCCGCCACGGTCGAACATCTGGAGGATCCGTTCCGTGACGACATAACCGCCAGTCACGTTCGCTGCCCCGAGAACAACTGCCATGAACCCGATCACCTGCTCTGTAGGCGTATTGGCAAGGCCGAGCGCTACCATCGCCCCCACGAGCACGATCCCGTGGATAAAGTTCGAGCCGCTCATCAGAGGTGTGTGTAGGATGGCGGGGATACGGCTGATGACAACGTAGCCTGTGAATGCCGCCAGCATTGCGATGTAGATAGCGATCCAGAACGCAGTGATCTCGGTCACAGCCTCCCTCCGCTGATGAGGTCAAGCGTCGGTTGATGCCGCACTTCGCCTGCGTTCACAAGGACGCTTGCTGCCAGGATCTCGTCAGTAAACTCACGGGTGAGCGCTCCGTCCTCGTTAACAAGGAGCGAAAGGAACGACTGGAGGTTCCTTGCGTACATCTGGCTCGCGTGAAACGCGACCCGGGCCGGGAGGTTCTGCGGGCCCACGATAGTGACACCGTGCTCCTTTACCGTCTTTCCACATTGTGTCTGCTCGCAGTTGCCGCCCGATTCAGCAGCAAGGTCGACGATGACGGCGCCCGGATGCATCGTTGCGACGGTCTCTTTCGTAATCAGGACCGGCGCCTTCCGGCCGGGGACGCTGGCAGTCGTGATAACGATGTCAGCCCGCGCCACCGCGGCAGAGACCATCTGTTGTTCCTTCACCTTCTCTTCCAGCGTGAGCTCGCGGGCATAGCCGCCCTCGCTTTCTGCATTGATCTCAAGCTCGAGGAATTTCGCGCCGAGGCTCCGGACCTGTTCGCCCGCGGCACGCCGGACATCGTATGCCTCGACCATGGCGCCAAGGCGCTTGGCTGTGGCGATCGCCGTGAGGCCGGCAACGCCCGCGCCAAGGATGAGCACTGTTGCCGGCCGGATCGTGCCCGCGGCCGTTGTCAGCATCGGAAGGAACTTGGGGCAGTTGTATGCGCCCAAAATCGCTGCTGCGTACCCGCCGGCCGTTGCCTGGGAACTGAGCGCGTCCATGCTCTGGGCGCGGGTGAGCCGTGGCACAAGTTCGAGGGCAAAGGCGGTGACCTTGCGGTCACGCATCCGTGCGACGGTTGAAAGGTTGTTTGCCGCGTTCATGAACCCGATGACGATCGTGCCCGCTGCGAGCATCTCGACATCGGCTATAGCTGGGGGCTGCACGCACAACACGATTGTTGCGCCTTCTAGCAGTTCGGCCCGACCGGGCGCGATCTTCGCACCGGCAGCAACATAGAGGTCGTCTGGGTAGAAAGCTCCCGCTCCCGCATCATGCTCGACCCGGACCTCGTACCCCAACTTCGTGAGTTTCTGGACTACTTCGGGCACGGTCGCAACGCGCTGTTCACCCGGTGTCTGCTCCTTCACAACAGCGATCACGATACCCTTTGGTTCGTGTGCGATGGTCGCGTTGCTCATAATTTCCATCCGACGTGTCCGACGTTTTCGATGCCGAACAACCTTTTCACTGTATAGATAGAACGTATCCTACTAGTTGAACTATACTCTCATTATCTTACGCGCTCGGCCTCGAAGTAGCGTCTGGATTGATCGCACCGCCTCGTGACTAGACATCGCCGGTCTTTCATAGCATTGCATGGACCGGAAACGAGAACAACGGCTTCTCAGCCTCTTGTGAATGCAGCGACCGAGCGGGCCCACAAGACCCGCTATCTCGCTGCCCCGCTCTGAGCATCGCAGTTATTTTGAGGTAAGCCCCGCTTGAAGACGAGTACCTAGCTAGAAAACCGTATCATATCTGCGTAAGCATGGAGAGGTACGGGAGGGCCAAGTACATGCCCACGGCAATGAGCACTAAGCCGGCGACGCGCTTGATCCAAATGGTCTTAGACGATTTGCCGGCGAGAGACGACGACAAGCGGGCCGAATAGGCGATAGCGAGCATAGGGACAGCGAAGCCGAGCGAGTAGATCAGGAGCAGCAGTCCGCCCGTCGCAATATTGCCGTTTGCCGCCACCCATGTTAATATGGTGGCGAGAACCGGTCCGGTACACGGAAGCCACACGATCCCGAGTGCTAGCCCCAAAGCCAACCCGCTTGCTATGCCTTCAGTCGGAATATCGTACGTCTTTCTTGACACCCTGTCAATTATGCCCAATCGCGGCATATTGTAGGGCAAATGGAGATCGAAGAGCATCCAGAACCCCATCGCGATAATCAAGACTATCGCCACGGCAAAGAGGTAGGAACTATACGCCGTAAAAATAGCCCCAAAAGCCGATGCGGCGAGGCCCATCGTCGTAAACGATATGCTGAGCCCCAGGACGATGGCGATTGGGCGATATTTGCCGCGATTGGTTGATGAGGCGACGATGGCGGGTAGCAAGGGTAACACGCAGGGAGAAAAAATGCTGATCAGCCCTGCTCCGAATGCGATCAGCGGGTTTACTTCCATTCGCACGCGTCTCCTTAGTACGTGCTGCGTGCGTCGTCAATGGCGCTTTTCACCGTGCTCGGGTCGAAGACACCCACGAAGATCGCGGCGCTCCCGTCCTTCCGTAACACAACGGTTGTCGGGGTCGCGGTCACGCCATAGGCTTGGGCGACGTTCTTTGACGTACTGTTATTGTCGATGTTGAAGTTAACAAACGTTACGTTCGTGCCATTGTACTGCGATTGAAGACCCGCTATCAGTGGTCGTGCCTGCTCGCAATCAGGGCAGTTATTCTGCGTGATGAACAGGATGACCGGTCCGTTCTGCATCAAGTTGCTAACTACTGCAGGTGGTGTTATCCCGCTTTTAAACTCGTAACCTGACTGATTGATGTTGAGGCACCCACTCATCGAGACGCTGAGCAAGCATAGCGCAGCAATAAGTGCGATATACCTTGTGCTAACCCTTGATTTCACACCTGACCCTCTCTACTGTTCTGTTGTGCTGAAAAGCTTGCAGTGACACATGCCGTGCTCTTTGAGTTCTTCTTCTCGGTACACGCACGGACAGATTATCTTTCGATCCTCCCCGGCATCTCCCGTAATGATGCGACACGGGCAGTAGCGCTTTCCGAACTTCTCCTGCCTGACAGCGAGACCCTTTACGACCTCATCGACTCGCTCTTCGTCAGGATTGAGGTGAATTCCTTGTTTGTCTGCGTACCTCTTGGCCCAATCCTTTATCTTCTTGGCCTGTTCGTCAACGTCCATTAGGTCACCGTACGTTACTCCTGCTCCGAGAAGCGCAAAACTACTCGTACGTTATGCTATATTATTATTCCTCTTTGACGAGCGCGCCGCACTTTGTCGCATCTCATATCGCGCTCTAAATCAGAAAAAATGCTTATAGGTCGTTTTATTATGCGCAATGAGCAAATGCGACGATCTCTCTTTAGCCGTTGATCCGTTCGGCGCCGTGACGGTCGCAAAGACGGGTCGCGCACCTAAGTAAAAAAAGTGACCATTACGAGAGTCGAGTTCAAACGTGGCCCCTAACTCTGGGCCCTTGAGCTATGAATCATTCCATCGAGACCTTCTCAAGCTGACTTGCTACGTTCCAGATGAGTGTTCGCGTGTGGAGCGGCATGTTCGGATCGTTGCTTATGTCGTCGAGTATCGAAATCGCGTACGCTGCGCGAACAGCTTCGGACTCCTCTCGATCGAGCAGCCTCGTTTTGGCCTCGTCGGCGGCGCGGCGGATATTTCTCGGCACCGAATCATCCCCAACGATACGGGCGAGAATATCGACGCTCTTTTTTACGATATCTTGTTTGTCCGGCATCGCGTTCACCCCGACGTTCAGCGCTGTTTTAGTGCGCGTCGTGCAAGCCTTAGTTCACACCCCTCTGATGATCCGCACAATATATAACGTTTTATCAATTGCCTGTTTAGAAGCAGAAATAACCGTTGATTGGCCGTCTACGAGTTTTTTGTGGCAGTGATGATGCCCCATCGGCCGGCGATTGCCTCTTTTTTGTGTGCAGAAGCTGCACTGTCGGTTATTAACGCTGTAGCGTGTCTGGGGCAACCGTGAAA
>Ga0326727_10001533_pt1 | contig 84887 bp, 84 predicted proteins | sample MB2enrmetagenome_FD_207643 | JGI IMG/M metagenome (GOLD analysis project Ga0326727, IMG submission 207643) | Lab enriched peat soil microbial communities from McLean, Ithaca, NY, United States - MB29MY | ecosystem: Environmental > Terrestrial > Soil > Wetlands > Peat | place: USA: New York... | reverse complement strand
CCCTCGGGCAGACGCCCCGCCAGGGGCTCGATCGATTTGCGTTCGCCGTCCAACAAGAGGCCGCGGATGTACACCGCACTCCAGTGGCGTCGCTCGCGGCGCCCCAGCGGTTTCAGCAGGTCGGCCAAGAATTGTTCCAAGCGCTTTCGACATTTCTCGATTTCGCTCTCGGTCATGGACCGGAGCTTAGCACCTCTCCTGCGGGAGGTCAATAACTTAACGTAGTAGTACTAACCACTAACCACTGCTCTTAGGAGGTTGAAATGGCATTCGGCATGAGCAAACCCACAACACGTCGCCGCGAACTCTCCGACTTGCCGGACGATTGGGTCGGCTGGCTCGAGCCGGGAGTGGAGCTGGAAGGAAAGATGAAGGTCGCGGGCGGGCTTATCCGGCTGAACGCCCACTTCAAGGGTGAAATCACTTCCGACGGCGTCGTGGTGGTCCACGACCAAGGAGAAGTCGAGGGGGATATTCAATCGCGAGTGGTGAGCATTACCGGCAAAGTGAAGGGAACCATTCACGCCAAGGAACGCTTGGAAATCAAGGAACACGGCATCCTGCTGGGCGACATTTACACTCCCTGCCTGCTGGTCGACCCGGGCGGGTTCTTCGACGGCCAATGCCATATGCCTACACCTGAACCTGCTGCTCAAACGCCCAAAGGGGTGGATTCCCAGAAACACTCCTGAGGTCGAGAGGTATCACGCTTATTCCCTTATTTCTTATCATCGCCATTTCGATTCTTTTCCTGGGGCATTACTTTGTCTACTTGTCCGTCTTGTATTTTTTTGGCATCGTTGCGTTCGAGCACAGGACGGCGCTGGCGGTGGCTCTTTTCCTGCTTCCGCTGAGCTTCATCGTCTCGACCTTGCTGGCTCATTGGAAGAACGATCCTCTTACCCGCGTGGTCTATTTCTTCTCTTCCCTTTGGCTCGGCGTGGGATTGACGCTCCTTACGGCGTTCGGCCTCGCGTGGGCCGCGTGGGGCGTCACCCGGGCCCTTGGCCGAAACCCCAGCCCCGTGTGGTTCGGGCTGGCGGCGGTGGGACTGACCTTCCTGTGGTCTGCCTATGGAATTGCGAATGCCTACCATCCGCGCCTTGTGAATCTCCCGGTCCGCATCAAGAACCTCCCTCCCGCTTGGCAAGGCAAGAAGTTGCTGCAGCTTTCCGACGTGCATCTGGGGCGAGTTCTGGGCGCAGACTTCCTGGCACGCGTCGTCGCCAAAGTCAACGCGCAAAATCCCGCGATGGTGATGATCACCGGTGACCTGTTCGACGGGGCCGAAGGCAATCTCGAGGAATTGGTCGCCCCACTCAACCTCCTGGTGGCGCCACAGGGGATCTATTTCGCCACGGGAAATCACGAAACCTACTTGGGAGTGGAGCGCGCATATGCGGCCCTGCGCACTACCCCAGTGAAGGTGCTGGCCGACGAAAGGGTGGTCATCGATGGGCTGCAAGTGATCGGCATCAGCTACCCGGAGCGCGGGCAGGCGTTGCATTTTACGGAAAAGATGGCCAAGCTGCGCGGTTTTGACCCCGCCCTACCCTCGATTCTGCTCTACCATAGCCCCACCCAAGTCGCGGAGGCGAAAGCGGCCGGCATCAACCTACAGCTTTCCGGACACGTTCATCATGGCCAGATCTTCCCGCTTCAATTTATTACCCGGCTGATTTTTGGAAGGTACTACTACGGCTTGCACACGGAAGGAGACTACACGCTCTACACCACAAGCGGCACCGGCCTCTGGGGGCCCACGATGCGCACGGGGAACCATCCCGAAATCGTGGTCATTCACTTGGCGGATAAGAAGGATCTTGGATCTGGGATCTAGGACGCAGCGCCATCCATCACAAACACCATGGAGGCGGTTCATTTTTTGACTTTCTCATTCCGTTCTTAGACGGTAAACTCATCCCGATGCGCCCCACGGAATTCATCTCAGCGTTGCGAAAAGGCCAGGGGGGAGCGGCGTATTTCCTGCGCGGCCCCGACCGCTTCCTCCAGGAGGAATGCCGCAAAGCGGTAGTGAATTCGATTCCGGCGGATGCGCGGCAATGGTGCCTGGCGGAGCTGGAATTCGCCGCCGGGCAACTTTCGCACGCCCTCGAAGGCGCCGAGCAGATGCCCATGCTGGGCGGCCACAATTTTCTGCTCATTTCCGACCCGGAAGACTTCAAGCAAGCCGGCGACGAGGATGTGGAAGCGCTCCGCGCTTACCTGGAGCGCCCCTCTCCCTTCTCCACGGTGGTTTTCCTGGCCACGGAACCGGACCGGCGGCGCCGCTTCATCCAGTTGCTCGAAAAAAAGGCGCAGCTCGTGGAGTTGCGCTCACCTGACCGCCGCGAGGCTGCGGATTGGGCGAAGCAATTCCTCCAACATGTGGGCGTAGAAATCGCCGGTGGCCTCGCGGAAGAAATCGCCGGGAAGTTTGAAATCAGTCAGGATTCGCGCTCGACGACCGGGCCCTCGGCCGTCAACCTGCTCTGGATGCGCACCGAGCTGGAAAAAGTGCTGACCGCGCGCCCGGGCATGAAGCGCGTGGAACCTGCGGATTTAGAGGTGATGGTCGCCTTTCGCGAAGAGCGCGAGATCGGAAAGCTGCTGCGTGCCATTGGCGAGCGCAAGTGCGCTGCGGCGCTGGCGACCCTGCGCGAGTTGCTGGCGAGCAAGGTGGCGGAGACTCTCATCCTTTGGTGTATCGGCGACCTGTTTCGCCAGGCCCTGCGCGGTGTGTCAAGCTACGGAAACCGCGGCGGCTGGTCGCGGGGCGCAAACCCGTATGCGACGTCGGAGATTGCCCCGCTCACGCAGAAGAATTACCCCCGCGAGGAATTGTTGCAGGCCATGCGCGCCGTCCGCCGCGCGGACCTGGGGATCAAGTCTTCATGGAAGGATTCCAGAATCCTCTTGGAATTCCTGGTGTGGCAAATCGTGGTGGGCAAGGAATCCTCGGGCGAAGCAGCCCTGGGCGGCGAAGTTCCCTTGCCTGCGACGGAAAGCTGAATCATCGGGCGATCGGGTGATCCGATGATCGGGTGAACAAAAAACAAGCCGGGTCGCTTTGGTTTCTTGCTCACCCGATCATCTGATCACCCGATCTCCCGATCCTGGTCACGCCAGGGCGTTGAAGGCGAGCGTCAGCCGCGACTTGTAACGCGCGGCGGTATTGGGATGCAGGATGCCTTTGTGGACAGAGTGGTCGATCAGCGTCAGGGTGGGCTTCAGCAGCGCCAGCGCGGCGGCCTTGTCCTGAGCATTCAACGTGGCGCGGAACTTCCGCATCTGGTGACGTAGCCGCGAAGTATGCACCTGGTTCTGTTCAGTGCGTTTTTCGATTTGCTTAATGCTCTTCAGCGCAGATTTGTGACTTGCCACGGAAACTCCTTTCGTGCAAAATGCAATTCTTCAATTTAGCAGATAGCTCTCTGAAGCGTCAACGGTGAACACATATGAGCATTCCTCCCCTCGCGTCCGACCTGCCCATTCTCCTGGATGCGGCCAAGATAGAAGCACGCATCACGGAGCTCGCCGCCGCGATCTCCCGCGACTACCAGGGCCGGACCCCGCATCTGGTGGGCGTTTTGAAAGGCGCTTGGGTCTTCATGGCGGATCTCGTCCGGCACATCTCCATCCACTGCACGGTGGATTTCCTGAGCATCCAAAGTTACGGCTCCGGCACCGTGTCCTCCGGTGAAGTGAAGATTACCAAGGATCTCGACGTCAGCATCGAAGGCCGCGATGTGCTGGTGGTGGAAGACATCCTCGACACGGGCCGCACCTATAGTTATTTGAGGGAAGTGCTGGAGGCGCACGACCCCGCCAGCGTGAAGCTCGCCGCATTGCTCGATAAGCGCTCGCGGCGCATCATTCCCGTGCAAGCGGATTACGTGGGCTTTGAGATCGCCGACGTTTTTGTGGTCGGCTACGGCTTGGATTATGACCAGAAATATCGGAACATTGCCGACGTGCGCTTTATCCCTTCGCCGCAGACATTGTTTTCATTCGACGCGCCAACCCCCAGCGAACCTTCCGGATCGTAGAAACGCCCTTGCGAGTTCCCGCGCCGGGCAAGCTATAATGACCAAGCCAGTCCGCCACACCCATGGAAGAATTCTCCACACCGCTCATGCGCCAGTACAGCGCTATCAAGCAGCGCCACCCGAACGCTCTGCTGCTTTTTCGCCTGGGCGACTTCTACGAACTATTTTTTGAAGACGCCGTGGTGGCCGCGAAAGAACTCCAGATTACCCTTACCTCTCGCAACAAGGAGAAAGGCACAGCCATCCCGATGTGCGGCGTGCCTTATCACGCCGCCGAGGGTTATATCGCCAAGCTCATTCGGCGGGGCTTTCGGGTGGCGATCTGCGACCAGATGGAAGACCCCCGCGTGGCCAAGAAGCTCGTCAAGCGCGAGGTGACACGCGTGGTAACGCCCGGCACGGCCATCGATTCACAGGTGCTCGAGCCGCGGGAGAATAACTACCTGGCATCGATGGTGTGGCGCAACGGCGCGGCGGGCTTGGCCCTGGTGGACCTTTCTACCGGCGATTTCCGCGCCACAGAATTTTGCGGAGACGAAGCCGGGGCGCGCTTGCGGGACGAAATCGACCGCATGCGGCCGAGCGAACTGTTGCAAGCTTCGGGCACAGCCAGCGCGCTCGAGGGCCGGACGGGCGGGGGCGCAATCGTCACGCAAACGTCGCTCGACGAGTGGGTGTTTGGTGAGGAGTACGGCGCGCGCCTGCTGCGCGACCATTTCCGCGTGGCGACTTTGGCGGGCTACGGCCTCGACGGCCACCCCTTGGCCGTGGCCGCGGCGGGCGCCATCCTCCATTATGTGCGCGAAACCCAACGCGGTTCTTTGACGCATCTCGATGGCATCCGGTTCTATCAACAGCAGGACTCGCTGCTGCTCGATCCCGCCACGCTGCGCAACCTGGAGCTGATCGACCCGGCCTTCGGCGAATCGCGCGCGGCGACGCTGCTTGGCGTGCTTGACGATTGCGTCACCTCGTTGGGCGCGCGCAAGCTCAAGGCCTGGATGCTGCGGCCCTCGCTCGACCGCGAGGAGCTGAATGCGCGGTTCGATGCCGTCGAGGAGCTGGCGAAAAACACCATCGCTCGCGAGGAGTTACGCCGCGTGTTGGGCGTCATCCAGGACCTCGAACGCCTGCTCAGCAAGGTTTCTCTGGAAACCGCCAACGCCCGCGAGTTGTTGGCGCTGAAGCAATCGGTGCGTCCGCTCCCCATCCTGCGGACTTACCTGAGCCGGTTCCAAGCCCGCCGCCTTGCCGCCCTCCACGCCCAACTGGACGAACTGGCGGACATCTACGAGCTGCTGGAGAAATCGATTCATCCCGAGCCGCCGGTGGTCGTGAACGAGGGCGGATTGATCCGCCCCGGCTATCACCCGGAGCTCGACGAGCTTCGCGACCTGGGCCAGAATTCCAAACGCCTGCTCGCCCAAATCGAACTGCGCGAGCGCGGCCGCACCGGCATCGCCTCGCTCAAGGTGCGCTTCAACAACGTTTTCGGCTACTACCTGGAAATCTCCAAGGCCAACCTGCGCCTGGCGCCGCCGGATTACGAGCGCAAGCAGACCCTGGTCAACGCCGAACGCTTCACGACCCCGGAGCTCAAAGAACTGGAAGCGAAGATCCTGGACGCTGAGGAGCGCAGCCACACCCTCGAGCGCGACCTCTTCATCGGCATTCGCCGCCAGGTGGGTGGCGAAGCCTCGCGCATTCGCCAGACCGCCGCCGTGCTGGCGGAACTTGACGTGCTCGCGTGCTTTGCGCATCTTGCCGCCGAGCGCGAATACCATCGCCCGGAGTTTTCCGACGACGCGGAATTGCTCATCCAGGAAGGGCGCCATCCGGTCATCGAACGCATCGTGGAAGAAGGACAAACCGGCAAGTTCATTCCCAACGATCTCTACATGAATGGCGGCCCGGACCTGCTGTTGATTGTCACTGGGCCGAACATGGGCGGGAAATCGACTTATCTGCGGCAGGCTGCGCAAATTGCGCTGATGGCGCAGATGGGCAGCTTTGTGCCTGCCGCGCGCGCCAAGCTTCCGATTTTCGACCGCATCTTTACGCGCATCGGCGCGTCGGACAACCTGGCGCGCGGCCGCTCCACTTTCATGGTGGAAATGACGGAGGCGGCGGCCATTCTGAATACCGCCACGCCCCGCAGCCTGGTGCTGCTCGACGAAGTCGGCCGCGGGACGGCCACGTTTGACGGCTTGGCCATCGCTTGGGCGGTGGTCGAGTATTTGTTGACCCACACGCGGGCCAAAACCCTTTTCGCAACCCACTACCACGAATTGACGGAACTGGCGGACCTGCTCCCGGGAGTGAAAAACTACCACGTGTCGGTGAAGGAATCCGGGTCGAACATCATCTTCCTGCGCAAGGTCGAGCCCGGGAGCGCGGACAAGAGCTATGGCATTGAAGTGGCGCGCCTGGCGGGGTTGCCCAACACCGTCATCGAGCGGGCGCGCGAAATCCTGACGCGGCACGAGCAAAGTGAACACAGCCTGAGCGAGCGCCTCGCGGCCCAAAAGGGTGCGCCTGAATCCGGGCCCGTGCAGCTCACCATCTTCACGCCCCTAAACGCTGAGGTGGTGAAAGCCATCGAGGACGCCGATCTCGACAACTTGAAGCCCATCGAAGCTCTCAACCTGCTCGCCGAACTGAAGAAACAGATTCAATCATGAAATCGGCCCTGTGCTAATATTCGGATGGAGGTTAACTTATGAGCGGAAGCTCGATCCTGAACGTACCGGAAGAACTCAAGGAGAGGATTGAACAGGCGGCACGCGAGCGGAAGGAGAATCCTTCGTCCTTGATTGCCAGCGCCCTGGACCTGTTGCTTGAGACTGAACAGCTTCAGGTCGAAGAGGTCCGGCGACGCCTGTCCTCCCGCTCGGGCAAAACCATCCCCAACGAACGTGTCATGGCATGGCTTGACACCTGGGGCCTAGAAGAAGAGATTTCCCCTCCTAAATGCGAATAGAATGGGATGCGGGCGCTGTCAGGGACCTCGAGGATATCCGCGCGTTTATTGCGGCTGACAAGCCTGACGCCGCAGTTCGAGTTGCAGAACATATCCAGGCGGCCGTCGATCGCCTAAGCGAATTCCCACTTATGGGGCGGCAGACGAGCGAACCCACAATCCGTATTCTCCCGATCACTGGAACTCCCTACATTGTGTATTATCGACCCCTATCGACTTTTATTGAAATCCTGGCCGTCTTCCACGGCGCTCGCCGGAGGTTCCTTGACTGACTCGATATAGCCAGTCAAAAGTGATGAGTTATTCACTTCGGCGGACAAGGAATTGAAAAGGTGCCTCCTCAAACAACACGCGCCGCGCGCTTGGTGGTGGGGTTAATTTCCGGCACCTCCATGGATGGCATTGACGCTGCGGTGGTGCGCATCTCCGGCCCCGCCACGCAACCGCGCGTTCGCCTGCTGGCGTTTGAGACCATGCCGTACCCCGACTGGTTGCGCGAGCGGTTGCTGGCAATCGCGGGCGGGGATTCGACGACTGCCGAAGAAATTGACCAGCTCCATACGTTGTTGGGCGCTGCGTTCGGTGAAGCAGCAGTGCAGGTTTGCCGGCGAGGGCGAGTCAATCCGAAACAGCTCTTCGCCATTGGATCGCACGGACAAACCATTCACCACTTTGGCGGCCTGAAGTTGACTCGCGAGTTCCGCGCCGCAGCTCGAAAGCTACTTGCCAAGGTGATAGAGAGAGAGCAAAGGAAAGGCACATGGGCCGCCAAATCAAGCCCGCAGGCAATCGGGATTGACCTGACCTTTTTCCCGGAGATCATGAAGACCCTTGAGAAAGGCACGCCTGTGCATCCGGAGCTGTGGTTGGTCGCCACGCCGTGCACTTTGCAGATCGCGGAACCAGCCTTCATCGCCGAGCGCACTGGCGCGCCCGTGGTGGCGGACCTTCGCCCGGCGGACATGGCCGCGGGCGGCCAAGGGGCGCCGCTGGTGCCCATGGTGGACTATCTGCTCCTGCGCGACGCACGCAAGGGAACCGTGGCGCTCAACATCGGGGGCATTGCGAACTTTACGGTGATTCCCGCCGGCGCGAAACCAGAACAGGTTTTCGGTTTCGACACGGGCCCTGGAAACATGATCATCGACGGGCTTGTCCGGCACCTTACAAAAGGTAAGAAGGGCTTCGACGCCGGGGGACGTTGGGCAGCAAAGGGTCGAGTGATCGAACCCCTGCTCGACGAGATGCTGCGTATTCCCTTTTTCGCCCAGCAGCCTCCCAAGAGCGCTGGGCGCGAGCAATTCGGCCAGCACTTTATTCAGCAGTTCTTCCTGAGGCGGCGGGGCGCACGCCCGGAAGACCTGCTCCGCACCGCGACCGAGTTGACGGCACGCACCATTGCCGACGCGCTCGAACGCTTCGTGCTGGGCAAAATCGCCATACATCGCCTCATCATTTCCGGCGGCGGCGCCCACAACCGCCTGCTCATGGGGCGCCTCACCGAGCTCCTGCCCAGCCTGCGGGTTCACGGCTCCGATGAGTTTGGACTCGACGTGGACGCGAAAGAAGCCATCGCCTTCGCCGTGCTTGCCGACCGCACCATGCACGGCCTGCCAGGAAATCTTCCCACCGTGACCGGCGCCCGCCATTTCGTGGTGCTGGGCAAAATCTCGCGGCCGTGAAGTGAGTCGCGCATCATGAACTGAGCGACGCGCGGCAGCAAACGGTATAATAATGCCGCTGGAACTCCCGGAGGAGATGCGATGTCAACGAAGGAGCGCCGTTTGGAAGACCTGGTATCCATTGGCCCTGCGATGCTGCGGGACTTTGAGTTGTTGGGCATTCGCTCAGTCGCGCAACTGGCCCGGCAAAAACCCGAGAGCCTTTTCGAAAAGGTCTGTCGCCTGACTGGCAAGAGCCAGGATATCTGCTGCCTCGATGTTTTCAACGCCGCCGTGGCGCAGGCGCGGAATCCACGGCTCCCCGCCGAACAACGCCAGTGGTGGTATTGGAGCCGCAAGCGAAAGGCTCGGGAACATCGTCACTGAGAACCAAGTGCCGGGTAACTCACCCTCGCCGCCGAACCCAGATTCAAGATTCCTGAGTCCGAACCCCGAACCCTTAGTCCCGTGTCCCGTGTCCCGTATCCCGTCCCCCGTCTTACATCCTCAACCCCAAATGCCAAGCTGTGGTATCCACCATTTCACGCAGGGAATAGAGCGTGCGCAAGGTGGCATCGTCCTCGATGGGGCTATCGGGGGCGGGCGATGCGTAGGCGGTAATTCCCAGGGCATGGAACATCAGCTTGATGCGGTAGAGGTGAAAACCGTCGCTAACGGCGATGCACGTGCGGGCATGGTGCTCCTTGAGGATTTGCGCGACGGCCTTTACGCTCTCGTAAGTGGTATCGCTGTGTGTTTCGGAGACGATTTTCTCTTCCGCCACTCCTTGCTGAATCAGGTAATCGCGCGCCACGCCGCCTTCCGTGAAATGTGGATCGCCACCGGGGCCGCCCGTGGTAATGACGACGGGCGCCAAGCCGCGGTCGTCGAGTTCCAGTGCGTGGTCCAGGCGGGCCTTGAACACAGGAGACGGCGCGCCGTTGTACTCTGCGGCGCCGAAGATCACGATGGCGTCGGCGGGGCGCGCCTCATCGTGCCCCGCCTGCCGGCGGATGGCTGCGTACAGAGACCACTCGGCCCAGGCGCCAGCGAGCAACGCCACGAAAAACACCAGCAGAAGTCCGTAACGGAAGCGCGCAGAAATCAGCCGAGATACTCCTTCAACTCAGACTCCGGGATAGCGCCCTGGCGCACGATGCGACCGGTTTCACCCATGAGTTCGACGACGGTTGAAGCCGCTCCTCCAGGGGTCAGGCCCCCATCCAGGATGAGCGGCAACACGTCGCCAATTTGGCAGTCCACCTCGTCCGCGGTCGAACAAGACTCCATATCCGAAAGGTTGGCGCTCGTGCCGGTGATTGGACGCCCCGCCGCCGCGATCAGGGCGACGACGAAAGGCGCCTGCGGCCATCGCAATCCCACCTTGCCAGTGTTGGCGGTGACCTTCAGTGGGATCTGGCGGGAAGCGGGGACCACCAGGGTGAGAGCCCCCGGCCAGAATTTCTGCGCCAGCGTGAAGAACAGTTTAGGAGGATTTTGGGCGAGGTCTACAGCCTGATCGATGGAATCCACCAGGAGGGGAAGCGGCCGGTCCGCGGTGCGTCGCTTGATACGAAAGATCTCACTGACCGCCGCCAGATTGAAAGGGTCAGCCCCGAGGCCATAGAAAGTGTCGGTGGGGAAGGCCACTACCCGGCCACGCAGAATGAGGCGGACAGCGTATTCCAAAACGTATGCGAGGGAGTTGCTCTCCACTTTTAGGATTTCGGCCATTGGACCGCCGAGCGAGGCGCTGTGCCAACTCGGAAACTGAACCTAGCACAAGCATTCCCCAGGGTCAAGAACCCAATCCGTAGGCAGTTAATTGCCCAGCGGCCGGCCTCCTCACGGAATTGCCGCTGGGCCCGCCCGTCCCCGAAAGGAGGTGGCTTCCCACCGCGGCGGGCGCCACAAGGCCATTCCGGCGGCCCCATCGTGCCAGCCGGCAGGGGCGCAAGGGCACGTTCCCGCCGGAACCTGACCCTTCCGGACTGCCGGTCGCATTTCCAAGGAAGGATTAAGATTCAAAAAAACGCCAAAATGCCCTTGACTTATACACGCCGGTGAGTAACAATCCAGCTACCTGCTGCTCAGGTTTATGCTCTCATTTTCCTCATTGAAACGGGGGTGTTGATCGATTGGCTGAAGTTAGACTTCAGGACGGAGAGTCTTTGGAGAACGCGCTGCGTCGCTTCAAGCGGAAGGTTCAGCAAGAGGACATCATTAAAGAAATCAAAAAGCATTCCTTCTACCTGAAACCGGGAGAGAAGAAAAGAGTTAAAGCGGCACTGGCTCGTAAAAGGGCTCGTAAAAAGGCCAGACACGAACAGGACTGACGGTTAGTGTGCTGAACTTGAGAGTGGCAAGGGCGAGAACCCGCGCCCTTCTTCACCAGCCGGCATATTATCGCGGGTGAGGCCCTGTTCACATAGGGGAGTGAGGCATGGAATACCGGGATAGGGTCCTCAAGTGTATCGATTGCGGCGCAGATTTCGTTTTCACCGCAGGGGAACAGCTGTTCTTTGCCGACAAGGGTTTCAAGAATGAACCCAAGCGGTGCAAGCCCTGCAAGTCAAAACGGAGTCAGATGATGAGCGGGCAGGGCTACCAACGCGTCGAAACTACCACCATGTGCTCGCAGTGTGGTAAGGAGACGACGGTGCCCTTTAAACCCACTCAAGGCCGGCCCGTATATTGTCGGGAGTGTTTCCAACAGCGTAGGGCTGCTGCTTCCACAGCTTAGGTTTTCTAACTCATACTCCACTGGGTCTGTGAGCGCCAAGACGCCTCCTTCAACCGCTTAGACGGGCGGTTAAGTGCGTTTGGCGGAAGGCGGCCCCCAGCATTAGCAGGGTGGTTCTCTGCCTTCCGCCGGGATTCAGTGGCGGCCCACCCCCACCTTCGCTACAATCCTTCTCTGAGCATGGCAACGTTTCACATTCTCAACTTTGGCTGTCGCGCCAGCCAAGCCGATGGCGCCGCGTTGAAGCAGCAGTTGCTTCAGGCCGGGCTTCAGGAAGCCGGACGCGTGGAAGATAGCGCGGTGGCGATCCTGAATACGTGTACGGTCACGGCCTCGGCGGACGCGGAGGTGCGTCAGTTCGTGCGCCGAATCCATCGGCGGAACCCCCAGTGCCGGATTCTGGTGACCGGCTGTTATGCCCAGCGAGCGCCGGAAGAAATCGCCCGCTTGGAAGGTGTCGCCTGGGTGGTTGGGAACTCCCACAAGCACTTGGTAAGCTCCCTCCTGGCCCCGGATCGGGCGGAGAAATCGGGTGATCGGGTGATCGGGGGATCGGGTGAGCTGGGGCAATCGGGTGATCGGGTGATCGGACGATCGGGTGAACTGAAGGAAATCGACTTCGGCGCCATATTTTCTCCAACGATAGCCGCGCCCTTGGTCCAGATTCAATCTTCCAGCGACAATGACGCGCGGCGAGAGACAAGTCACGAGCAAGGAGTTCAATCACCCGATCACCCGCCTGCGGGTCGAAGCGCCGCGCCGTACGATGGGGAGATGAACCCTTCGGCGAGCGGAGGCCCGATCACCCGATCACCCGATTCCCCCCAGGTGCTGGTGGGTGAGATCACGGAAGAATTCCATTTTGTGCCCGTCTTCGCCGACGATCGCACGCGCCCCACGCTGAAAATCCAGGATGGCTGTGACGCTCGCTGTTCCTTTTGCGTGATCCCCTCAGTGCGCGGGCCAAGCCGCAGCCTCGAGCCGGAAAAAGTCCTGGAGCAGGTCCGCAAGCTGGTAGATGCTGGCTATCACGAAGTAGTGCTTTCGGGAATCAACCTGGGCGGCTACGGGCGCGACCTGGACCGGCGTATCAATTTCCTGGGGATGGTGGAGCGCATCCTGCGTGAGACTTCCATCGCGCGCATCCGCATCAGCTCGATTGAACCCATGGATGTCGGCCCCGCATTGATCCGCCTGGTGGCGAATGAGCCACGCCTGGCGCAGCATTTCCATGTTCCTCTCCAGAGTGGGTGCGACCGTATCTTGCGGCTGATGAACCGCCGCTACTGGACTCGCCAGTATGCCGAGCGCCTGCTGGCCATCCACGAGCAGATTCCCAACGCCGCGATGGGAGCCGACGTGATGGTGGGCTTCCCCGGCGAGACCACTCAGGACCACAGCGCCAGCTTGCGCTTCATTGAGTCGCTCCCTTACACCTACCTGCACATTTTTCCGTTTTCGGCCCGGCCCGGCACTCCGGCCGCTGGCGCTGCGGGGCAAATAAACGGCCGCGTGGCGCGCGAACGCAGTCAGGAAATCCGCGCCCTCATTACCGGCAAACGCCATGCTTTTCTCGCCGCGCAAGTGGGACAACGTGTTCCGGCCCTCACCCTGGACGAACAAGACGAACTAGACGAAGGTGCCCGCGTGGCATTGACGACCAACTACCTGAAAGTCGCGCTGCCAGGTTGCGAGGTCCCACCCAACCGGTTGATTGATGTCTCGATTGGACGCATCACGTCCGGCAAACTGTTTGGGTACGTAGCAGCCAGCGAGCGCCTTTTGCGAGTCCCGGCGGGACCCGTCCGCTGACCTTCAGGATGTCATGGCGCCGTCCACTTCAGGTCAGCATTTTTGCGTTCTCCCCGCATGCTGCGGCGGGCAATGCCGCGCCCTTAAGCCGTAGTAGCGAGCCGCACCCGCAGAGCGCATGGGTACGGCGACGGAGGGCGCTCCGGCAACGCCATGGTGAGCGCATCAGCATCCTGCTTCCAATCTACTGTCGCGCCGCTTCCCAGCAACTCCACGGCAGCGATTGCCCTCGGAGCATGCGCTGCATCCCTGCCAAGTGAACGGATTGCCACGCTCCGGCCAGGGGGCCAGCGCAGCAGAAATGCGTACAGGTTCGTTCCCTTGATCGTGAAGCGGATATCCTGCTCCGTGAACTGCACGGTTCGGTAAGGAAAGTCTACGTTCTGCGTGCGCGTTGGCCCCTCGCCGAAGGTGCGCCAAGGCCGTGTCTCGAAGATTCCCTCGCCACACAAGGCGAACCACGCCGCCACTTCCTCCAGCAAATGAGCCTCTTGCCCATCGATCGAGCCCGCGGCGCGAATGGGAATGTTCAGCAGAAGATTGCCGTTCTTGCTGACGACATCAACGAGGTAGGGAATCACGTCGGCAGCGGTCTTGTAGACGAGTCCTTGCTTGTAGTGCCAATCGCCGATGCAGATATCCATCTGCCAGGGGGCCTCTCCAATCGCATCGTCGGGGTACCGGTCGCACACGATCGCCTCGCGTTGATCCGTGGGTACACGCTTGGTGCAGACGACGGCCTCATCCTGTCCGCCATGGCGCGCCGAGTTCTCCTGAAACTGATACGCGGCCAGCCCCACTCCCACCGCGCCCAGAGGGAGGCCGTTGTCAGTATAGAAAATCAGGTCCGGGCTATGCTGGGTAATCAGGTCGCGTACTCGCAGCTCGAAGTTGCGCTGGTAAGCAGGGCTGGGCGGCGCGTAGCTGGGATGCGGCGGACCGTACAGTTGCTGCGGGTCGAGTCCGTCCCACCACTGGTGGCGGCCATCCTCTCGAGTCAGGTGGCCGTCATAAGGAACGCCACGCAGCGGCCCGGTGCTGTCGCTCCCGTGGCTTACTTGGAACCATTGCCAGTTCTGTGTACAGAAAACTTCAACGCCGAAACGCAACCCTCGCCCTCGCGCCGCCCTTTTCCATCCGCCGACGATGTCCACCTTCGGGCCAAGATGCGCCGAGTTCCAGGGCTGGTGCTTCGAGTTCCAGCAATCGAATCCATCGTGGTGATTGGCCATGCAGACGAAGTACTTCGCTCCTGCTTTGCAATACCGATCCATTAGCGCCGCAGGATCCCATTCCGCACCGCTCCAGATTCGGCACAGATCCTTGTATCCGAAGCGCGAAGGATGCCCGTAACGCAACAAATGATGTTGATATTGGGGCATTCCCTGTGTGTACATGTTGCGTGCATACCAGTCGCCATCTTCGGGTACAGATTGCGGTGTCCACTGCGCGGTGATGCCGAACTTCGCATCGCGGAACCAGGCAGGCGTGCGATGGACTCGAACTGCTTCTTCCGACGCCGTCACAGAGCGTGCCCCGGCTGCAAAGCTGATGCGCACGGGTCGAGTGGCAAGCGAAACCGCGCCGGTGAGGAGGAAGGATCGGCGATTCATGGTCGATGTATCCGATGCCCGACTGCGTCCTTGCTGGGGCCGCAAGAACGCCGCATCATACTGCGTGGTCGCAGTCGAAGCAAGCCTGCGTGCAAAGCTTCCTTGCGGGAGATCGCAGAATCAAAAAGCGTCCGTCTGCGCCAGCCCGCCCCCAGCCCCCAATCCCGGATCCCCAATCCCTAATCCTAAGCCCTCAACTCCCTTGCGTTTCCTTGCTGGCTTCCCAATAATGGAAGCATGCTGACACGCAATAACGTTCGTTTGACGCTGGAAGGCGCGCGCGTCATCCTGGCGGCAGCAGAAACCAGGGCACGGGAAATCAAGGTTTTGCAGAACATCGCCGTGGTGGATGAGGGCGCCCACCTGCTGGTTTTTGCGCGCATGGACGGCGCCAAGCTTTCCTCCGTGGAAGTGGCCTTGACCAAGGCACGGAGTGCCGCCCTACGCCGCGCGCCCACGGGTCCGTCGCCCGCCAGCGAGCCGAGCTTGATGAACTCCCTCGGCCTTGCCCTGGCTACCGACGACAAGCTCACGTGCCTTCGCGGCGGCCTGCCGCTGATGGTTGACGGCCAATGCGAGGGCGGCATCGGCGTGAGCGCTGGCACCGAGGCGGAAGACGTCCTGGTGGCGCAAGCCGGCGCGGACGCCCTTGCGAGGTTTTCGCAATGACCATGGCGGCTCAATCCGCGGCGATCACAAAGCAGGACTATTCCCACGGCAAGCAACTCGCGCAGCAGATTTTCCATGAGACGATGGCGGCCATCGACGTGCGCCACGCCATGCTTTCGAAGCTGACGTTCAAGGACGGCGCGGTCATGGCCGGGGAAGTCGCGCACCCTCTTGTCCGCCCGCCACGCGTCGTGGCTTTTGGCAAGGCGGCAAATCGCATGGCCGCGGTGCTTGACGAAATCCTGGGCGGGCAGATTGAAGCAGGAGTCTCGGTGGGGCCGGCCGAAGCGCCTAAGAAGCTTGCGAACTTCCACTATTTCGTCGGCGGACATCCTTCTCCGAACACCGCCAGCCTGGAGGGCGCCCAGGCTTCACTGCAACTCGTCTCCCATCTGACCCGCGAAGATACGGTGATCTTCCTGGTTTCCGGCGGCGGGTCCGCTATCCTGGCGAAACCTATAGACGCGAGCATCACGCTCGCCGATTTGATCGAGTTCAACCGCGTGCTGGTGACTTCCCACCTTCCCATTGAAAAGATTAATGTCCTGCGCAAGCATCTTTCCGCGGTAAAAGGTGGCAGGCTTGCCGAGCGCGCTTACCCGGCACGACAACTGACGATCTTCATCTCCGACGTGCCCGACGACCTGCCCTCGATGGTGGCCTCCGGGCCGACCATGCCCGATGAGTCCACCACCGAGCAGGCTTACGAACTCGCGGAGCAGAACAACTTGGCCAGCCACTTCCCGGCGAGTGTCCGGGGATTGTTCGAGCGCCGGGAACTCATCGAGACTCCCAAGCCGGGAGACCCCCGCTTTGCGAATTCGTATTATTTTTCCCTGCTATCCAACCGTGACGCGGTGAAGGCGGCCTTGTTGGCGGCGGAAAAGCTCGGCTTCGCAGCGGAGATTGATCACGGGGCCTGGGACGCTGACTATCGAGAGGTGGTGCGCTCGAACGTCGCCGCACTCGACGCCCTGTCACAGGCGGATAAGGGTCGATCCGTCTGCTTGGTGGTGGGCGGGGAGGTGACCTGTCCGGTCACCGGCCCCGGCATGGGCGGGCGTAACCAAGCATTTGCTCTTTACGCCGCGCAGCACATCGCCGGCCAGCGCCGCGTGGTGCTGAGCGCCGGCACCGACGGCCGCGACGGGAATAGCCCCACCAGCGGAGCCGTGGCCGACGGTCAGACGATTTCGCGTGCCCTGGGCCGAGGCCTGGACCCAGCCGCCTATCTTGCGGAGAGCGACGCGTATTCGTTCTTTCGCACTTTGGGCGATACGCTCGATACCGGGTTCACGGATAATAATGTTCGAGACGTGCGAATTTGGCTCGATTTTGGAGCCTGAGCCGTTAAAGCGCGGGCGAGACATCCGCGCTACAGTTGCTCGCCTGACTTGAGATCATCACCATGGACAACCTCACCGGAAAAGTTGCTCTTGTGACTGGCGCGAGTCTGGGTATCGGCCGGGCCATCGCCGAAGCCTTGGCCGAAGCCGGCGTGGACGTGGCCGTCAATTATTTTCAGCATCAACCGGAGGCCGAGGAGGTGTGCGCATTCATCCGGAGCTCGGGACGGCGAGCGCTCGCCGTACAGGCGGACGTCTCGAAATCTGCGGAGGTCTCGCGTCTGGTGAACATGGTTGAGGAGGGTCTGGGACCGGTCGAAATCCTGGTCAACAATGCCGGGGTCTCGCGTCCCCAGCCTTTGGAGGACATCCACGAAAAAGACTGGGATGAACTCATCACCGTGAATCTGAAGTCCGCCTTCCTAGTCACGCAGCAGGTGGTGGCCGGAATGCGGGCGCGCCATTGGGGGCGGATCATTAACATCTCCTCAGTGGCCGCGCATACGGGCGGGGTGGTGGGGCCGCACTACGCTGCTTCGAAAGCCGGCATGTTGGGGCTAACGCACTCATATGCCAACCTCCTGGCGCGCGAAGGCATTACGGTAAATGCCATCGCTCCGGCGCTGGTCTATACCCAGATGATGGCGGCGAACCCGCGCGCGCGGGCCGACCTGATACCCGTGGGGCGCTTCGGCCAAGTCGAGGAAGTCGCGGATGTGGTCGTAGTGCTGGCGGGGAACGGTTATATCACCGGGCAAACGATCAACGTGGATGGCGGCTGGTACATGAGTTAGGGACTGGGGACTGGGTTCTGGGTGCTGGGGGTCAGGTACGGGACTATGTATAAGGTATTAGGGGCAAGCGGCGATGGGCTGGGGACGCGCAAGCTGGGTCTTTCCTAGCCCCCAGTACTTAACTTTTCAGGAGGAATTCATGGCTGAATCAATTGGATTTATCGGTCTGGGAATAATGGGCCAGCCTATGGCGCTGAACCTCGTCAAGGCAGGCCACAAGCTGGCGGTCTATAATCGCACGCCGGGGAAGTCCGCTGCCCTTGAGGCGGCGGGCGCGCGCGTGGCCGCATCTCCCGCGGACGCCGTACGCGATGCCAATTTCGTCATCATCATTGTGAGTGACTCGGCCGCCGTGGAAAGCGTGGTGACAGGCAAGGACGGCATTCTGGAAACGTTGCGCTCCGGGGCGATCGTCATCGATTCCAGTACCATCAGCCCAGCCGTCAGCCGCAAGATGGCCTGTCTGGCGGCAGGCAAGGGAGCGAGCTGGCTCGATGCGGCCGTCACCGGCTCCAAGCACGGCGCCGAAAAAGGCGAACTGACCTATATGATCGGCGGCGAGCGGGAGACCTTTGACCGCGCCATGCCCATTCTTAAGCAACTTGGGAAAAGGCACATTTACTGCGGCATGAACGGGCTCGGCCTCTTCGCCAAGCTCGCCCAGAACACCATCCAGGCAACCATGGTCGAGGTCTTCTGCGAAGGTTTCGTGCTCGCCAACAAGGCAGGCGTCCGTCCGGAGACGATGCTGGAAATCGTCCAGTCCAGCATGGCGCGCTCCGGCATCACCGACTTCAAAGCCCCCTTTATCTTCAAAGGCGACTTCACTCCTTACTTCCCCCTCAAGCTGATGCATAAAGACCTGGAGTTGGCCGCCGAAGCGGGTTACGCGCAGGGTGTTCCCATGCCGGTGCTGGCGGCGGTGAAAGAGGTCTACATGGCCGCCAAGGCTCAGGGCAAAGGGGATGAGGATTATGCCGCCGTTGTTACCCTCCTGGAGGAATTCGCCGGGGTGAAGGTGCGGACTTAAGCAGGTTGCCAGTTCTCAGTCGTCAGTTATCAGTTAGGGCCGTCCTGACGGCTCAAAACTGATGGCCGACAACTTCTTCGATTACTCGGGGGAAGCGGCGACGCACACGCTGTCTGCATGCAGGAGATCGACCGAGTGGAACTCGCTGGTGACTTTCACCGGCTCTCTTCCCGCTTTCTTCTGGGGTTCGGCCAGGAATGTCAGCAGGAACTGATTAGGGAGTTGGCGGTTCAACTCGTCGAGATAGGGTGCAAACGACACAGGACCCTGGGGTCCCATCAAGTAGTAGGACTCGCCACCCGTTTCCTCTGAAAGTTGCGAGAGGAGATTCTGGCCCCAATCGGTTCGCCAATAGCTGTGCCCAAAGTGGCCCGCGCTGGGCGTGTAGATCGAATAAACAACCACGCCCGCACATTGGGCGTCCTGGACGGCTGCGTCAACATAAGGGTTTGGGTAAGTTCCCACGTAAACCGTGTCGATCCCGGAGGTGATCATGAGAACCTCGCGCCGAAGTACAACGGGCTCGACAGGCCAATGCTTGATGAACTCTGACAGGGAGAGATAGGGACTTGCTTCGGCTCCAAAGTAACCTTGTGCCAACCGCACAGTCTTCGCCGCAGACATGTGATCCTGGGTGAAATTCTGAGTCAAGAAGAACGTGCCGTTTCGCATGTACCCGACCGCGACCAGAGTGGTCGGCGCCTGCTCCTGGATGAAGGTCTGAATATCCTTCAGTTGATTGCCGAGGCTAACGCCTGCACTATCATCAATGAGAATGGCCAGGGCCAGCCCAGCATCGTTTCCCGTTGCCTGAACCCAGCCGGTGACTGGCCGAACGTTGTGTCCCTGGTGAACAATCACGTCGTGCTGCGTGATGGTGGGCATTTCGGTGCCATGCCTCGGTTCGACGCTGACGACCATTCGGACAGGAACGCCCGTGGCCATTTCCAGTTGCGGAGCAGCGGCAGGCAGGGGGATGGAAAACAGCGCCATTAGCAGGATCAATATCGTCACAACGTTTTGGATTTTCATGATGTCCCTCTCGATATGATTTTGGGCCTTTGGAGTCAACCGACATTCATTTCGATGCCGACGAACCGTTTGCGGTTCGCTAACATGCGAAATCGCTGGCTCTCCCCATTTTAACCCTTGACAAAGCCACCCCAGAAGGAGCATTCTATATACGACTGAATTAGTCGGATATAGCTTATGCTGAAACTTTCCAAGAAGGCAGATTACGGGTTGATTGCAGTGAGGCATTTGGCTGAGCAGCCGCTATCGGCGGCGTGCAGTGCTAAGGAGATCGCCCGCTCCTATGGAATTCCGACCGAATTGCTCGCCAAGATACTTCAGAAGCTCGCCAAGAACGGTTTGTTGGTCTCCCAGCATGGCACGAATGGCGGCTACGCCCTGGCGCGGCCCCCTAAGGAGATTTCCGCCTTCGAGGTGATCCGCGCCATTGAAGGGCCCCTGTTCATTACCAGTTGTGTGACCGACAAGCGCGAGTGCGGGCAGATGACCCGCTGCACTGTCCGCGAGCCCCTGAAAAAGGTGAATGAAACGCTGGTAAAGGCCCTGAGCGCCGTCACCATTTCGAGCCTTTCGACCGAGAGCGCCGGCTTGGTGCAGATCGAGGGAGGCCTGTTGTGAAGCTTCCCATTTACCTCGATTACCATGCCACGACCCCCGTGGACCCGCGCGTCTTGGAAGCGATGCTGCCTTTCTTCACCGACAACTTCGGCAACCCCGCCAGCAGGAACCACAAGTTTGGTTGGGCGGCGGCCACGGCCGTGGAGAGCGCGCGCAAGCAGGTGGCCAAGCTGATTAACGCCAGCGCCAAGGAGATTGTGTTCACCTCGGGGGCAAGCGAGTCCGATAACCTGGCCATCAAGGGAGTGGCGCACCGCTACCGCGATCGTGGTGACCACATCATTACCCTGGCCACGGAGCACAAGGCCGTGCTCGATTCCGCCAAGAGGCTCGCCCAGGAAGGCTTCCGCGTAACCTATGCGCGTTTGCGGCCCGATGGGTTGGTGGACCTTGAGGATCTGAAGCAGGCCATCACCGAAAAGACGCTTATCGTAAGCATCATGGCGGCGAATAACGAAATTGGAGTGTTACAGCCGCTCGAGGAAATCAGCCGGTTGTGCCACGAGCGTGGGGTGCTGTTTCACACTGACGCAGCGCAGGCCACGGGTAAAATTCCCCTTGACGTTGAGGCCATGCGGATCGATCTGCTTTCCATCGCTGGGCACAAGATGTATGCCCCCAAAGGTGTGGGCGCACTCTACGTGCGACGGCGCGGTACGACCCCGGTGGAACTTACGCCCATCCTGGATGGTGGCGGCCACGAGGGCGGGCTGCGTTCCGGAACGCTGAACGTGACGGGAATCGTGGGTCTGGGCAAGGCTTGTGAGATTTGCCGCCAGGAGATGCCGGAAGAATCGCGACGCCTTGCGGGGTTGCGCGACCGGCTTAAAGACGGACTGCTGGCGGGGCTCGAGGGCATTCACATTAACGGCAGTCTCGAACATCGGCTGCCCAACAATCTCAGCGTCAGCTTTCCCGGCGTCGATCTCGCGACGCTGATGGTGGCCTTGAATGACATCGCACTTTCGTCCGGCTCCGCTTGCAACTCGGGGATTCCCGAGCCCTCTTATGTGCTGCAAGCGCTGGGGGTCTCCGCGGAGGTCGCGAACACGCCGCTCCGCTTTGGTCTGGGCCGTTTCACGACGGAAGAGGAAATCGATTACTGCGTTGGCCGCGTGGTGGAGACGGTTAAGCGTCTGAGGAATATGGCGGGAACGGCAGCCGCGTAAGGTGAAAGAACAAGTCAAAAGTCAAAACGCAAAAGTCAAAAGGCAAAAGTGAAGGACAAGGCAATAGGCAAGATTGAGCAGCAAGTCAAAAATAAAGAACAAGGCAGGATTTGAGAAACAAGTGAGAAGCCACAAACCAGCAGCAAGGCAAAGGGCAAAGCCGAGGCTTGGATCGGAAGCCGTTTTGGGGTGTTCACTTTTGCCTTTTGACTTTTGCGTTTTGATTTTTGACTTCGCTCTTCCCGCGCGGCGGGCTTGAGCTGATCGCCGAAAGCTAAAGAAGTACTGCTCGTGCTGAATTTGGCCCCTTGGGCCGTGCTTGTGGATGGGGAATTCTTAGGAGGAATATTCATGGCAACGCCGCAAACCGATGTCGAACTTTTAGCGACACAGGAATACAAATACGGTTTTGTTACGGACATTGAAGAGGAAACCGTTGCGCCGGGGTTGAACGAGGAAGTCATTCGCCTGATCTCCGCCAAGAAGGGGGAACCTGAATGGTTGCTCGAATGGCGCCTAAAGTCTTATCGCCACTGGCTGAAGATGCAGGAGCCGAGGTGGGCGAACGTGAAGTTCCCCCCCATAGATTACCAGGCCATCCGCTATTATTCCGCGCCCAAGAAAGCCTCTGCCAAGCGGCCCGAGGACATCGACCCTGAGCTGCTGAGGACTTACGCGAAGCTGGGCATTCCGCTCAAGGAGCGCGAGCTGCTGGCGGGCGTAGCGGTGGATGCCGTGTTTGATAGTGTCTCCGTGGCGACCACCTTCAAGGAGAAGCTGCGCGAGCTGGGCATCATTTTCTGTTCCTTCTCGGAAGCGGTGCGCGAGCATCCCGAGCTGGTGCGCAAGTATCTTGGTTCGGTGGTTCCTTACACCGACAACTTTTACGCCACGCTCAATTCGGCCGTATTTAGCGACGGGTCATTCGCTTATGTGCCCAAGGGCGTGCGCTGCCCGATGGAGCTTTCCACCTACTTCCGCATTAACGCCAAGGATACTGGCCAGTTTGAGCGCACCTTAATCGTCGCGGACGAGGGCGCGTACGTCAGCTATCTCGAAGGCTGCACCGCCCCCATGCGCGATGAGAATCAGCTTCATGCCGCGGTGGTGGAACTCGTGGCCCTGGACAATGCGACGGTAAAGTACTCCACCGTGCAGAACTGGTATCCCGGCGACAAGAACGGCAAGGGCGGCATTTATAACTTTGTGACCAAGCGCGGCAAGTGCGCGGGCGTGAATTCCAAGATTTCCTGGACGCAGGTGGAGACCGGCTCGGCCATTACCTGGAAGTATCCAAGCTGCATCCTCCAGGGCGACAATTCCGTGGGTGAGTTCTACTCCGTTGCCGTGGTCAACAACTACCAGCAGGCTGACACCGGCACGAAGATGATTCACATCGGCAAAAACACCAAGAGCACGATTGTTTCGAAAGGTATCAGCGCCGGCCGCGGCCAGAACAGCTATCGCGGCGCGGTGCGCATCCTGAAAGGCGCAACCAACGCCCGCAATTACTCACAGTGCGATTCCCTGCTGATTGGCGACAAGTGCGGCGCCCACACGTTCCCCTATCTCGAAGTGAAGAATTCCACGGCGACCGTCGAGCACGAAGCTTCGACCTCCAAGATCGGCGAGGACCAGATCTTTTACTGCCGCCAGCGGGGGATCTCGACGGAAGATGCGGTTGGCATTATCGTCAACGGCTTCTGCAAGCAGGTGTTCCGCGAGCTGCCCATGGAATTTGCCGTCGAGGCGCAGAAGTTGCTGGGTGTGAGCTTGGAAGGCAGCGTGGGGTAATTCGGAATTATGAATTCTGAATGCTGAATTGCTGAGCAAATGTAGTGCGGACCTGTTCTGTAGGTCCGCGGCAGCCAGGGCATCGGTCTGCGTAGGATAAAACCATGGCCACGAAAACGCTTTTGACGGTCGAAGAATTTGTCCGGCTGCCCGAGCCGCTGGATTGTTCCTATGAACTCGTGGAAGGAGAACTGATTACTGTGTCACCCGGAATGTTTCTCCACAACTACGTGCGTGACCGCCTGCTACGCCTCCTCGCAGCGTTCGTGGAAGAGCGCCGGCTCGGGACCGTGGTATCAGAACAGTCCTTCCACTTGTTCGGTAATACGGTTCGCGTGCCGGATGTAGCGTTTGTCCGCAGCGGCAGGGTCTTGCCGCCAGACAAACTGCCGGAGGGCGCGCCGGACCTGGCGATCGAGGTGATTTCGCCCTCGAACACCCTGCGCGAGATGGAACAAAGGGTAAGCGACTTTTTCGCGGCTGGTTCGACTCGTGTTTGGCTGGTCGACCCCGAAGTCCAGGAAGTATACGTACACGGCCTAGGCGGGGTCGTTCGCCGCCGGGGTGACGAGACTTTGGAAGAGCCGGAACTGCTCCCGGGATTCTCGGTCAAGGTCTCGAGCCTGTTCGAACAGTCGTAGGGGCGGTTCGCGAACCGCCCGTGCATGAAGTTAGGTCGTAGGGGCGGCCCTCGTGGCCGCCCTCGGGCAACCACGAGGGTTGCCCTTACGGAGTGAACGCAATGATGTCTAAACTCCAGGACCCCGTTTTTGCTTTGACGCGAGGGGTATTTGGATTCCTGTTCACCTGCCACGGAATGCAGAAGCTTTTCGGGCTCTTCGGAGGGCATGCGCAGCTTCACAATCCTTGGACGCTGACGGCGGGAATCCTCGAGTTTGGCGGAGGACTGCTGGTCGTCTTGGGGCTCTTCACGCGGCCGGTGGCTTTTGTGCTTTGTGGTGAAATGGCGGTGGCTTATTTCAAGTCGCACTTTCCGGGGGGCTTCTGGCCCATCATGAATCACGGCGAGCTGTCGGTGCTTTACTGCTTTTTCTTCCTGTACCTGACGGTGCGCGGCGCCGGCAAGCTGAGCATCGACGGAGCGCGCGGAAAATTGTGAATGGTAAATGGTGAATGGTGAATTGTAAGCACCTAGCGCGAGTTTCGAATTTCGAGTTTCGAATTACCACAACGGAGAACTGGATGCTAACGATCAAGAATTTGCAAGCCAACGTAGGTGACAAGGAAATTCTGCGGGGTATTGATTTACAGGTGAACGCCGGCGAGGTGCACGCGATCATGGGGCCGAACGGCTCCGGCAAATCCACGCTCGCGCAAGTGCTCGCGGGCCGCGAACTTTACGCCGTTACGGGTGGTGAGGTGACGTTCGAGGGCAAAGATTTGCTCGAAATGCCGCCGGAAGAGCGCGCGCGGGAAGGCATCTTCCTTGCTTTCCAGTACCCCGTGGAGATTCCGGGCGTCTCGAACACCTATTTTCTGCGCGCCGCGGTCAACGCCATCCGCAAGCATCAGGGCCTTGAGGAACTAGACGCCATGGACTTCCTCACCATCGTCCGCGGCAAGATGAAGCTGCTGGATATGGACGAAAGCCTGATGTCACGCTCGGTGAATGAAGGATTTTCCGGCGGCGAAAAGAAGCGCAACGAGATTTTCCAGATGGCCGTGCTTGAACCGAAGCTCGCCATTTTGGACGAGACCGACTCCGGCTTGGATATCGATGCGCTCAGAGTTGTGGCCAACGGTGTCAACGCCCTGCGCGCACCCGACCGCGCTATCATCGTGGTGACGCACTATCAGCGCCTGCTCAACTACATCATTCCAGACTTCGTTCACGTGCTTTCCAACGGACGCATCGTCAAGTCCGGTGGCAAGGAACTGGCCCTGGAACTGGAAGAAAAAGGCTACGGATGGCTGGACGAGGCGGTTGAGTCGGGGGTGGCCTGGCAATGAGCAAGTGTAGCGCGGTCCTGCTTTGTAGGTCCGCGGTTCTTCCTGGCCAATCGGAGATGAGCCTTGCAATGAGAGAAGAACAAGTCAAAAGTCAAAAGTCAAAACGCAAAAGGCAAAAGTCAAAGCCGGTGTTACTGTGGTGCAAATGAAGATGTGTTCCAGCATTACAACGGACGGACGCTGGTTCCGGTTTGGATTTTCACTTTTGCCTTTTGACTTTTGCGTTTTGACTTTTGACTTGTTCTCGCCAGAAGCGAAGGGTTAAGGCATTCGATACTAGAAAGGGATGCAGGATTTGATGACCACCGTTAAAGAACAAGAAGGACTCTACCTCTCAAGTTTCGCCCGCCTGGAAAGCGCCCTTAATGAGCATGCGCCGGCTTGGATGTCCAAGCTTCGCCATGCCGCCATGGGGAGCTTTGCCGAACTCGGTTTCCCTACGACTCACGACGAAGAGTGGCTCTACACGAACGTCGCGCCGCTGGCCTCCGTGCCATTTGTTCCGGCACGCGTAAAGTTGACGGAGGAACTTCGGCAAAAGATTGAGCGCCTGCCGTTGGCCGAATTGGGTTGCAGCCGCCTGACCTTTTTCAACGGTTGCTACATACCGGGACTCTCGAAACTGTGGGAAGTTCCTCAGGGATTGAAGGCAGGCAGCCTGGCCTCCGCCTGGAAAAACCACGGGGCGCTGGTGGAGCGGCACTTGGGGCGTTACGCGGACGCGAAGACCCACGCCTTCGTGGCGCTCAACACCGCCTTTTTTGAAGATGGTGCTTTTATCGAAGTGCCTAAGGGCGCGGTGCTCCAGAAGCCTCTGCACATCTTGCAGATTTCTCATGGCGGCGGCCGGACCACCGTTTCCCACCCGCGCAATTTGATCCTGGTTGGTGACACGGGCCAGGCAAGCATTATCGAAACCTTCTTCAGCCTGGCGGAAGACACAACGTTCACCAACACAGTCACGGAGATTGTGGCCGGTGAGGGCGCGCTGGTGGACTACTGCAAGGTGCAGCAGGAAAGCGACGAGGCGTTTCACTACGCGCGCGTGCAGGTGCAGCAGGCGCGTTCCTCGAGCGTGACGACGCATTCCATCCAACTCGGAGGCGCTCTGACGCGCGAGGAAGTGCGGACGGTGCTGGGGGGTGAGGGCGCTGAATCTCTCCTGCACGGCCTCTATGTGATCACCGGGCGGCAGCACGTGGATAACCATACTACCATCGACCACGCTAAGGCCCACTGCTCCAGCCGCGAGGTTTATAAGGGCGTGCTGGAGGGTAAGTCGCAAGGAGTGTTCAACGGCAATATCATTGTTCGTCCTGACGCGCAAAAAACCGATTCCAAGCAGAGTAACAAGAACCTGCTGCTTTCTGAGGACGCGATCATCAACACCAAGCCGCAACTGGAAATTTATGCCGACGATGTGAAATGCACGCATGGCGCCACGGTGGGCCAGATTGATCCCGAGGCAGTATTCTATTTACGCTCCCGCGGCATTGCCGTGCAGGAGGCGAAAAAGTTGCTCACTTATGCTTTCGCCAACGATGTCATGGAGCGCATCAAGTTTCAGCCCCTGCGCGAACGGCTCGCGGAGCGGCTGTACGCAAGGCTGGCGAAAAATTGCGATTGAAGGAATTGCCGATTTTCGATTTTCAATTGTCGATTGAAAAGATGGTTGCTGATTGATTGAGGGGTCAAGGAAAGAGATTCTCGATTGAGGGCTTGCGGGGTTCTCAATCGAAAATCGAAAATCGGCAATGATTGGGGGTTTTCATGGCCACAACTCGAGAGATTGTTAGCCCGGCGGCGGAAGTTCCGGCGCGGACTTTCGATGTGCGCAAAATCCGCGAGGACTTCCCCATTCTCAAGCAAAAGGTCCACGGCAAACCGCTGGTTTATCTTGATAACGCGGCGACCAGCCAGAAGCCGCAGGCGGTTATCGACGCCCTGCTGCATTTTTATTTACAGGATTGCGCCAACATCCACCGCGGTGTTTACCTGCTCAGCGAGCGCTCCACGCAGGCTTACGAGGACGCGCGCGCCAAGGTCCAACGATTCCTGAATGCTGCTGAGCCGCGCGAGATCGTCTATGTACGGGGCTCGACGGAAGGCATCAATCTGGTGGCGCAGACTTACGGGCGGCAGCATATCGGCGCCGGCGACGAAATCCTGATCACGGCCATGGAGCATCACTCCAACATTGTGCCCTGGCAGATGCTCTGTGAGGAAAAAGGCTGTCGTCTGCGCGTCGGCCCCATCAACGATCGGGGCGAGCTGATTCTGGATGAATTTGAAAAACTCATCAACGATCGCACACGGCTGGTGAGCGTTGCCCACGTTTCCAATGCGCTCGGCACCATCAATCCGGTCAAACAGATTGTGGAAATGGCGCATGGGAGGAACATTCCGGTGCTCGTCGATGGCGCCCAGGCCGTACCCCACATCAAGGTTGACGTCCGCGCGCTGGACTGCGATTTTTACGCGATTTCGGGCCACAAGCTCTTCGGACCGACGGGCATTGGGGCCCTGTATGGCAAGGCCAACCTGCTCGAATCTATGCCGCCCTACCAAGGCGGCGGTGACATGATTCTCTCTGTCACCTTTGAGAAGACCATCTATAATCACATCCCGAATAAATTTGAGGCCGGAACGCCTAACATCGCGGGGGCGATTGGGTGGGGGGCAGGTCTCGACTACCTCACGCGCATTGGGATGGAGAATATCTCTTCCTACGAACATGCCTTGCTGACTTACGCCACGGAGGCCATTGGCCAGATCCCTGGTGTGCGCCTTATCGGCACGGCGCGCGAAAAGGCCGGAGTACTCTCTTTCCTGCTGGAGGGAATCCATCCGCATGACGTCGGCACTGTGCTGGATCAAGAAGGCATCGCCGTGCGCACCGGCCATCACTGCGCGCAGCCGGTCATGGAGCGCTTCCGCGTGCCCGCCACGGTGCGAGCCTCCCTGGCCTTTTACAACACCAAGCAGGAGATTAACGCGCTGGCGGCGGGCCTGGAACATGTGAAAGCGATGTTTGCGTGATGCGGAATCGGGTGATCGGGAGATCGGATGAACAAAAGGCACAATCGGAGCAGGGGCTTTTCTTGTTCACCCGATCACCGGATCGCCCGATCACCCGATTCGACGAGACGCGCGATGACTCATAAGGACGGCAGAAGTCCATGTCAGAACTAGCTTCGCTCTATCAAGAGGTTATTCTCGATCACAACAAGCGGCCGCGAAATTTCCACCCGATGGAGAATGCTGACCATCAAGCCAATGGCTACAACCCATTGTGCGGCGACAAGGTCACCATCTATCTGCACATGGTGGGTGATCGCATTGCGGACATTAGCTTTCAGGGCTCCGGTTGCGCCATCTCCACCGCTTCCGCGTCGATCCTGACGGAGACGCTGAAGGGCAAAACTCGCGCCGAAGCCGAAGCGCTTTTCGATGCATTTCATGACCTGGTGACAGGCAAACCTGTGAAATCGGCTGACGCACCCGCCCTCGGCAAGCTGGCGGTTTTTTCCGGGGTCTCGGAATTTCCCGTGCGCGTCAAGTGCGCCTCGCTGGCCTGGCACACGCTGCGGAGCGCGCTGGAGGGCAGCCCGGCCATCGCCAGCACGGAGTAAAATCAGAAACTGGAAACTGGAAACTCGAAAATCGCACCAAGTTTCCAGTTTCTAGTTTCCAGTTTCTTCTTTTCGTTGTGAGGTAAACAAATAATGGCTGAACCAATTTCCCTACCTGCTTCATCGCCCCCCCTGAATGTGTCTGAGGTCGTGGCACTGCACGACAAGATCGTCGAGAAAATGCGCACGTGCTACGACCCGGAAATCCCCGTGAACATCTACGACCTCGGTCTGATCTATGATGTGAAAGTGGAACCCAGCGGTGACGTTTACGTGAAAATGACCTTGACCTCACCCGGTTGTCCTGCCGCAGGCACGCTTCCCGGCGAGGTGGAGGACAAGATCGTTGTGATCCCGGGGATTAAGAACGTCAAAGTGGATGTGGTTTGGGAACCGACTTGGGACAAAAATATGATGTCGGAAGCTGCCAAATTACAATTGGGGTTCTTTTGAGATTGGGGATCAAATATTTGTGATTGGTGATTTGTGATTGAAGGAATTGGCAATTACCGACCCTGTGTTTCCTATCGTCATTTGTTCAATCGCCGATCACCTCAATCACAAATACCGATCTCCAATGTACAGTTCTTTTCAATCACCGATCACCAATCACCAATCACCAATGAATCCTTCTCCCCTTGCTGAATATCACCGAACACAGGGCGCCACGCTCGCGGAATATCACGGCGCGATAGGTCCCTCGCGCTTCACCGATGCCGCTGCCGAGAACCGCGCGGTGCGCACGGCCTCGGGCCTTTTTGATTTTTCTTTCCGCGCCAAGTTCCGGCTGAAAGGCCGCGACCACGCGAAGCTGCTCCAGCGGCTGGTTTCGAACGACGTGAAGAAGCTCACGCCCGGTCAGGGCACTTACGCCACGCTCCTCAACGCGCAAGGGCACATCGTGGTGGACTTGCGCTTGTACTGCGCCGAAGAATGCTTCCTGGTTGACACCGACGCTGACTTGCGCGAGAAAGCCATGCAAAGTTTTCGCCGCTATATTATTGCCGACCAGGTAGAAATCGAGCCGCTCGATCTTTACGCATTGGCATTCCAGGGGCCGCGGGCTCGAGGATTGTTGGAGAAGACACTGCACATCGACCTGCCGGCGATGCAGGAGTATGACCACTTCGCATCAAATTACGCGGGCTTCCCCATCCGCGTGGTTCGCGCCTCGAGCACGGGCGAGGAAGGCTTCGAAGTGTGGGTGAATGCCAAGGGGATGGAGGCCATCTGGGGTGCAGCCTGTGGTCAGGCGCCGACGTATGACATGCTCCCCTGTGGCTCGGAGGCCCTGGAAAGTTTGCGCATCGAGGCCGGCATTCCACGTTACGGGACGGAATTGGGTGAAGACGTGATTCCCCTCGAAGCGGGTCTTTGGAATGCCCTCAGCTTCAACAAGGGTTGCTACATCGGACAGGAAATTGTGGAGCGCGCCCGTAGCCGGGGCCATGTGAACTGGAAATTGATGGGTTTGATCGCGAATGCCGACGAGGCGCCCCAGCCTGGCGAGAAGGCCGTTATTGAGGGAAGAGAAGTTGCGGAGGTCACCAGTTCCTGCGTCTCACCGACGCTTGGCAAGCCGATCGCCCTTGCCTACGTGCGCCGCGAGTTCTCTGAGCCCGGCGCTAAACTCACTCTTGCCACTGGCGTTACAGCGGAAGTTGCCACGCTACCTTTCATCCCGCTGGCCATGGCCAGCCCCTTGTAAGGATATTGTAGAGCCTGCCTCTGGCCCGAATTTCTTACCAAGACGGTTTATTTCTGTCATTTCTAAGTGACATTTTGTCGTCTCTTCGATAGGACAATTTGCACCCCATTCCCGATTTTTTGGGATTGATTGTAAGTGGATTTTTTTGAGTAGGTTGCCAGGTTTGGGAAGAGAAAAATCGCTTTTTTGACCCTTTATTTTCAGTAAGTTCCCAGGTTTGGGAGCCTTATCCTCTAAGGGTAATAATGTCGCACAGCCATTACTACAATTTGTCGGCCTCGTTCTTGGCCATCGGACTTGCCGCCGGTCCACTCACGGCGCCACCGGCCTTGATCCTCAGCTATACCTATAGCCTAAAGAATCGGTTTTGTCAAGAAGAAAATGAAGCTTTTCCTTGCCCATAGGAAACGGGCCGCGGACCCGCAAAACGGATCCGCAACACCGGCTTTTCGATTCTCTGCGCCTCCGCGGCCAAAAAACCAGGTTCAATGATTTGCGGTTCATCGGAGGGGCGACCCGAGTTGCAAGGCCATCAGCACAAATGAGCCGCCGATGACCAGCACGGAAAGCACGGCCAGCGCATTCCAAAGGTTCTCGCTCGGCCGCCTCGCGGGTTCACCCTCCGGGACTAAGTAACCGAGCGCGAGGCCGCTCACCAATCCCCCGAGGTGGGCAGCGTTGTCAACGGCGAAAAAGATTCCAAAAATCGCGATATAGATTACCCAGCGCCAGAGCTGGCTGCGATATTCTTTTCCCAGATGTCCATGATGAAAGCTGGCGCCGATTAAGATTCCAATAAGTCCCATGATGGCGCCGGAGGCTCCCACGGAGAGTCCGTTAGGAGACCACCAAAGGCTCAAGGCAAATCCTGCAACCCCCGTCACCAAGTAAAGCACTATGAATTTTGTGGTGCTGAAAAGCGATTCCACTTCCGGCCCCAGATCCACCAAGCACCACATGTTCATCCCGATGTGAAGCAGGCCGGCGTGCAGGAACATGGCCGTCACCAGCCGCCACCATTGGTTGTAAGGCGGCAAGATAAACGGGGCTTTGGCGCCCAGCCGCACCAGCACTTCGGTGCTGATCCCGCCCATGGAGGGTGCTCCGTACAACTGCGCGGCCTCCGTATTCTGCGTCATATACCAGGAAATGGCATAGACCGCCAGGTTGATCGCGACCATCACGGAGCTGGCGGTGGTGGGAATGGGGATCACGCCCATGATGCGGCCGGGCGTGCTGCTACCGCGGGCGCGCATGGGGCCCGTGGGCTCGCCGCAGAGGGGGCACACCTTGGCATCACGGTCGATCAGGGCTCGGCAGTGCGGGCACATGCGAACCGCACTGCTGGGCGTGCTCTCCTGAGTGCCAGAGGATGATGAGAATACTTTCTTGAGCCGCTGCCACTGGAACCATAGTTTTGGAGGTAGGGACATTCACCGGCCTTCTGTTCTGATCACAATACTAAATTATATCTGACGTTATCAGCCTTCAGGAATTTCATTTGTAGCACGCTCGCAGCTTGGCTAGAATAACCACAATTAGATTGGAGCAGGATCATGAAATTCGAAGATGCAGGCCGCGCCCTGGATCGCGAACTCGACAAGCTGCGAAAGTTTCTTGATAACGAAGTCCGTCCCCAAACTCGTCAGGACATGGCGGAGTTCCTTCGAGGAGCCGCAGACCGCCTGGCGAAATTAGCAGAGCGATTGGAAAAGGCGAAACCCTGACCCCGTGATGAGACACGTTACGCAAGGATCGCCCGGAAGATGGCATTCTCCCGCTGGCCGGATCGGCGTGGCGATGATGATGCTTATCTGCGCCACGGGCTGCTTGCATCACCGCAAACCCGCTGCGCCTTCAGGTCGAAGCATGCCTCAGCCGTCGGCTCCCGCCGCGCCTATCGTTCAGGGGGAAGAGGGCATGGCTTCCTGGTACGGCCATCCCTATCACGGACGCCGCTCGGCGAGCGGTGAGATTTACAATATGTATGACATGACGGCGGCGCATCGCACCCTGCCATTTGGCACTCAGGTGCGCGTCCATGACCTCGAGAATGGCCGCGACGTGACGGTGCGGATCAATGACCGCGGGCCGTTTGTGGAAGGCCGCATCATCGATCTCTCCTATGCCGCCGCGCAGGCCATGGGGATGCCCGGCCTGGCGCGGGTGCGGCTGGAAATCCTGGGACTCGGCTCGAGTTCCGAGCCCGCCGTCTTTGCCGTGCAGGTGGGCGCTTTTCGCGACCCCGCGAATGCCGGCCGCCTCAAGGCCCTGATCGAGGCGAACTATGGGCCCGTGGTTATCCAGAGTTTCGACCGTGGCGATGGGCTCTTCTACCGCGTGCGCGTGGGCCATGAAAGTTCCGAGGGCGCGGCGCGCGAATTGGCGGAAAAGCTTCACAGCGCGAATTTGGCGACGGTGACTTTTGTCGTCAGGGTGAACTAATCGTGGACTGCCTCTTTTGCCGGATCATCGACCGCAAGGTTCCCGCCAAGATCGTTCACGAGGACGAGCGCGCCGTGGCGATCCAGGACATTCACCCGCAAGCGCCGGTCCATCTGCTGGTGCTTCCGCGTAAGCACCTCCCTTCGCTTCAGGAGGCCCTCGCCGAAGACGAGGGGCTGTTGGGTCATCTTATTCTTGTGGCGGCTCAATTAGCGCGTGAGCGGCGACTGGAAGCGAAGGGCTATCGCACCGTAATCAACAACGGCGCCTGGGCGGGGCAATCCGTGTTCCACCTGCATGTCCACGTGCTGGGAGGCCGCACGTTTCACTGGCCGCCGGGATGATTTTTCCTCGAGTTTTGGCGGCGAGCAGCAGGGTGGGCGCCGTCCCTAGCGCATTACGGCCAGCAAATTCTCCTCATCAATCAACACCCGCACGGGTTTTCGCGGCGTGATGAATTTGAAGTGAGCCCCGCTCGAGCCCACCACCACCTGTCCCAGCGTGACCCGCTTGTCCCGGACATAAAGAGCGACCACACGCACCGGCATCTCAAAATCTTCGGGAACATCGCTCTGCGTGATGGCGCCCTGTACAACATATTGGCCGCTAGGAAGCACGCGAACCTCCGTCTTGAGAGTGTAGGCAGGGATTCCCGTGTCGTAGACCCACTCGCTAAAGAACCAATCGAGTTTGTGGTTATGTTCCAGGTCACTGTCCGGCGTCATATACTTTTCCGCATGATGGATGAAATCTTCAGTGGAGACGGCTTGGCCTTGGTAATGGGTTACGAAGTCGCGCAGCATGCGGAAGAAGCGAGCGTCCGAACCCGTCTTGGGATCAGTCATCAGTTCCCGCAGCATATGAAGAACCCAGCAAGCTTTCTTGTAAACGATGTTGGGGTATCCCTCCGGATCCAGAGAGCTGGAAAGCCGATGCCCGAGCCAAATGGGACCGCCCGATTCAACCGTCGCGCCCTCGCTGGTCTTGGCCAGCAGATCGTCCTTGTAGAGATGCAGCAGATTGCCGAACTGGCGGCTGCCGTCCTTGCCCTGTGCCAGGAAAAGGGCCGCCGCGTAACTGGCGAGTCCTTCGGAAAGCCACTGGTCGTGATAGGTCTGCCAACCAAGGAGGTTTCCCCACCATTGATGAGCAATTTCGTGCGTGATTATGGCGGGTCCCAGCGGGTCGCCGCCTCCTCTGCTCAAGCCCAGCTCTGACCGCTCAGTTTTGGGAAGGAAGGAAAGGGTGGGCAGATACACGAGTTCCGGCCACCCTTGGCCAAAATTCCCGGGCGCTTGCGAGATGGCCAAGCGGGGATAAGGAAAGGGGCCGAATAGGCTGGCATAGTATTGCACGGCCTGCGAGGCAATGTCGGCGACGCTGCCTAGCAGAGCTGAGGGCTCAAGCGGCACCGGCTCCGCGCGCGGCAAGGACTCTGCTTGCGGCCGATTTTGCAGTTTCCCGCGCGCTCCGGGAATGACCAGAGGCGGCGCCTCCGCCATATCATGCCGTTTCTCCAGCGAGCTTTCCGCTTCCCGTGTAGCATAAACCGCGACCAGTGTCTTACCGGCGTGCCGCTCGACGGAGGTATAGGGTCCCAGATTAAACCCTGACACGCGGAAAACACCGTCCGAGCGCCACCGGCTCTCCGCCCAATCCTCTGAGATCTTCTCCTCGACGCGGGCACCGGTGGCCACCAGCACCAGTTTTCGCGGGTAGTGAAAGGTCATGTCGTACTGACTGGGCAGGCCGATATTAATGTTGGGGTACCAGCTTCCCCGTGCACCCACATACAGCACCCCGTTCCCGACGTCGGCGATAACGTTACCGTTATACCTCCAGATTAAGCGAAAGCGTTCTCCACGCGGGTAGGGGTGAGGAAGCACGACTTCGACGTGATCGTAAGCGCGCGCCTCCGCCGGGGCCCCGCCCTGCGGCTGCCCCCCGATCACTGTCATGCTATGCCCACGATCGTCCTCCACTCCCGTGACGGCGAGCCAGCGTGACAGAGCAAAGGAGATGACGCGATCTTCCGCCGAACGCGATTCGAGCTGAATCTCCGCCCGTCCTTCCAGACTATGGTCGGATTGGATGCGAACGTCCAGGGTGTATGCCAGAGCTTTTGCAGGACTCTCGAAATACGCGGCGGGTCCGCCCTGTGGACTTTGTGTTGGGAAAGAACACCAGATATCGGTGAAGCTTTGGGAACCAACCTTGCGCGATGATCTGATGGTGAAGGGCTCAGCCTGGCGCTCGTCGTCAACCATATCGAATACTCCCAACTCCTCCCCCTTCACCCGGGCGTAGAAGTAAGGGTGGTTGTGGTCGCCGAGGAGATCCATGAGGATGCGCACGGAGGTTTCCAAGTCCGGCGCCTGCGCCGCAACAGCCCACTCTTCCAGGAAGGGACCGGGCTGCTCGAGATCATCCGGATCTGGCTTGCTCAACGCCGTCTGCAATTCCTGGGCGGTCTGGTCCGTAAAACGCATGTAAGCGGAATCGATTTTCTCTTCCAGGATGGGCGACCGCGTGAACTGGGCAAGGTTTCGCTTCTCAGCACGCTCGGGTGGGATCATTAGAACCTCCCCTTCCCCCCAGAAAACGGCCCCTGTAACCTGGCCCAGCACCGGCGTCATGAAAGCGATGAAGCCGCGATTAAGATACAGGGTCATCCGCGAGCGCGTAACGTGGGCGTCGCGGATCACATAGACTTGTGTGGGATCCAAGGTGACGCTGTTCAACTGTTTCAGCAGGTCGAGGGGCTCAGTGAGGTGTTGCGCTCCGCAAGGTCCCGCGTGAAGCGAGCAAGCGAGCAGCCAGAACGCAGGTAGCGCGAACTTGCGACCCATGCGGAAAATCTGCCCAGAAGAAAATCTCGCCGACCCCATGCAATGCCCCTTTTAAATCCCCCCGTTTACTGTAGCGCGGAAGTCGGCCGTCCTCAACTCGACGGAGAGCAGAGCCCTGTTGTATGATGCCCACAGGATGTCAGGGTGCCCCAAGGTTCGGAAGCGCTTCGTGCCCCAAGGGAATGCTGCGTGGGCCGCGAGGTTGTTGTGCGTCCTTTTCCTGTTTCCTTCCCTGCTGCTTGCGGATGTTATCTACCTAAAAAACGGTGGAAAGATTGTTGCCCAAGTTACAAAAGAGGATGAGAAGCAAGTCTACTATGAAGCGGACGGGGGTGAATTCGCGATTTCCAAATCTATAGTGGACCATGTGGAGAAGTCGGACGCCCCGGCCGCGACCCAGGCGGGGGGATCTTCCCGGCCCAGTCGCGATGTCCCCCTGCCCATCACACCGCCCGTGGATACCTCGATGGAGGGAAAGTCGGCGGTCATCCACGACGATGCGGTGGACGAGGCCTACCTGACGCAATTGACGGACGATGCCATCCAAAATGCCACGCCGGAAAACCTGCATAAGCTCAAACAGGCCTTCCAGGCTGCGGCGGTTTTTCTGACGCGCAAGGGTGACCCGGAGGGGGGCATCATCAAATATCGCGAAGTGCTCAAGTATCTGCCGCACGACCAGGCCTTGACGTTGGCGCTCGGTTACTTGCTGTGGAAGCAGGAGCATTATCTGGAAGCCGTCGATCTGTTATTGCCGGAGGCTGACCATTATCCCCAGTCGCCGGATTTTCGTGTGCTTTTGGGTTCCGCCTACTACGGGATGGAGAATCTCGATCAAGCCATTACGGAGTGGAACGAGGCGCTCGCCCTTCAGGACAATCCGCAACTGCGCGAAGCGGTGGCGAGGGCGCAACGCGAGCAGGAGATTTCCGGCGCTTACTCGGAATTGCACAGCGAGCACTTCCTACTTCGCTTCGATGGACAGCAGGACGAAAAGCTGAGTGCCGAAATTTTGAACAGCCTGGACGGCTCATTTCAGGACCTGGTCCTGGACCTGGATTATTCCCCCTCCGAAGCCATCGTCGTTATTCTCTATCCCAATCAGGCTTTCCGCGACATCACCCGGACCCCCGCTTGGGTGGGCGCATTGAATGACGGGAAGATCCGCGTTCCCGTTTCCGGCCTGACGCAAATGACCCCAGCCCTGGCGCGCGTGCTGAAGCATGAGCTGACGCATTCCTTTGTCCGCCTGATCACGCTGGGCCGTTGCCCCATCTGGTTTAACGAGGGTTTGGCTCAGCTTGAAGAAGGCGTCACCACCGCCACGCTGGGAAGCCAGTTGGCGCGAGCCCTCGCCGCCGGGAAGATTCCTGCCTATGCCTCGCTGGAAGGATCTTTTGTGAGTCTGCCCCCCGATCAGGTGTCCCTGGTTTACGCCAAGTCTTTGGCCGCGCTCGAATATCTTCGCGACGCCTTCGGCATGGGGGAAGTCCGTCGGATGTTGCGACTTATGCCTTCCTCTGACTTCGATACCGTGCTCCAAGACGAGGTGCGGATGAGTTATTCCGACTTCGAAGAAGAAGTGGCCAGCTACGTGATGAAAAAGTACGGGTCGTAGAAAGGCGGGCAGATGGGCAGATCATGAAGTCAAAAGGCGAAGTGCAAAACGCAAAAGGCAAAACCGGGCAGACGGTCAGTTTCTCTCTCCGCGGAGACCTTTAGCGATGACCGGAGTCGACGAATGAGCCAAGGGACTGCCGCCAACGCGCCAACTTCCCCCTCCATATAAGTCCCGTGTGAGCTGGACTGGTTGAGTCGAGGACCTCACGGGGAATTGCTGAGTAATTTGCAGGCAAAGGCAAAACTTTGCTGCGAAAGATCCTTGCAGACATCTGCCCATTGAAACAGATTAGTTCAATGTGCGGATGATGGGAGAAGAATGTGGCGAAATCGTTTGGCTCTACCGTATGCAATAAAATTTCTGAATCGCTACTGCCTGAACGCTCCGCCGAGTGGCACACATCCCATAGTGCGATACCACTTTTCTTGAGTAGGTTAAGGCGATCTTCGTAAGGTAAATCAGGCGAAGCTCCAAATAGTTTTCCCATTATCCACCAGAAGCTATTTCGCGGATTGGCATAATATTGCCGGCGTTTGTGGGATTCCGCACCCGGCAGCGTGCCCAGGATTAGCACGCGAGCATCAGTATCCGCAATCGCCTCGAACCCTACATACCTCATTCGATGAATTCCGCTCATAGCGGACTGATCTTAATGGTCGACTGAAGGGGTATCAAATTGGCCCACCGCCCAAAACCGGCTAGGGTTGACTCTTGCGATTTACCTGTTGACCTAAAGATCTGCCCGTCTTGCCAACTGCTTACACAGATGCCATTAACGCTGCAAGCAGAGCCGCGCGCTGGGGTAATTCTCGGAGGATGACATGTTCGTGGCGAGCGTGGGCTCCGTCGCCGGTTCCGCCCAAGCCGTCGAGCGTAGGAATTCCCAGAGCGGCGGTAAAATTTCCGTCAGAGCCTCCTCCGGTTGCGGCTTCCTTCAGTTCCAGGCCCATCTGGCGTCCCAACTCGCGGGCCTTGCGAAAGAGTGCGCTCGCCATCTTCCGTTCCATCGGAGGACGGTTGACCCCGCCGGTTATTTCCAGTTTGGCCTCGGGATGAATCGGCGACAATGCCCGCATTTTCTTTTCAATCTTGGCGCGGTCAAGCTCGCTGGGAACACGTACATCAACGCGTGCCACAGCAAGTTCCGGGATGACATTTGCGCGCGTGCCGCCCTGGATAACATCCACGTTAACGGTCAGCCCCCGCTTGGGGCGTGCCAGCTTTTCGATGCGAGGAATCTGCCGGGCCAGTTCGGAAATTGCATTGACGCCTGCTGAGGGATTGATTCCCGCATGGGCCGAGCGGCCGCGCACGGTGATCTGAAATTCCCCTACCCCTTTGCGGGAGGTCTTGAGGGCTCCCTGAGCCGCGGCGGGCTCCAGCACCAGCACCGCGCGAGCCCGGCGGGCCTCCGCCAGCAACTCGTCCCGAAAGGCGATGCTTGATACCTCCTCATCCGCATTCAAGAAAAAGCGCACGGGGCCGGGAGGAGATATTTTCAAGGCGGCGAGCGCCTGCACGGCCCAGAGGCCGCAGACGATGCCGGATTTCATATCGTAAATTCCCGGCCCGTAGGCGCGCCCCTGCTGAACTTGAAAAGGCATTTCCGCCAAGGTACCAATTTCCCAGACAGTATCCAAGTGGCCCAGCAGCAGGATGGGTTTCCTGCCACGCGCCCCTTCCCAGAATTCCGCTACCACGGCCGAACCCGCCTTCGGGTGGCTCAGGATTTGAACTTTCGCGCCTCGCTTGATGAACTCTTGCGCAAAAAAATTTGCTATGCGGTCAATTGCCGCTGGGTTCTGGCTGGGTGATTCGATTTCTACCGCTTGCCGCAAGCAACGCACCAGCGCGTCCGATTCCGATTCGCAGTATGCCAGCAACGCCTTGGGGTCAAACATTCTTCCTCCTACAGCGATCGGCAGGGCGGGCCGCTTAATGGGCATCACTCACCCGGGCGCAAATCTTACCACGGACTTGCGGTGCTTTTTCTGTATCTCGTTGCGATGGAATAATTGTTACTGACAATACTCGAGGTTCCATTCTATGCTAGGTTTTCGCGAAGCGTCCTCGACCGCCAGAAGGGGCTGCCAAATTGAGTAAAGTCTCTCTCGCTCTTGTCATCCATTCGCACCAGCCAGTGGGAAACTTCGATCACGTGATTGAAGACGCCTACCAGAAATCCTATGCGCCTTTCGTGCGCGCGCTGCACGAGCATTCGCTCATTCACCTGAGCTTGCATTTTTCAGGAATCCTGTTGGAGTGGCTGGAGAAGCGCCACCCGGAATACTTCCAGCAGCTTCGTGAACTCGTGGAGCGCGGCCAGATCGAACTGGTCGGCGGGGGCTATTACGAGCCCATTCTACCGTCAATTCCTGATGCCGATAAAATTGCGCAGGTCCGCAAGCTGGCGGACTACCTTCGCCAACACTTCGGCTCAACGCCGCACGGGGCTTGGATTGCCGAGCGGGTTTGGGAGCCCACCCTCCCCCTTCCGTTGGCCAAAGCCGGAGTCGAATACGTGATTCTTGACGATACACACTTCCTGGGCGCGGGCCTCGAGCCCTGGCAATTGCGCGGCAGTTTCATTACCGAAGAGGACGGCCATCCATTGCGCCTGGTTCCGGGCTTGAAAACCCTTCGCTACACTATCCCTTTCCAGGAGCCGTCGGAAACGTTGCGCATTTTGCGTGAAGGAATCAACCAGCAAGACGTCCTCTTTGCTATGGGTGATGACTGCGAAAAATTCGGCGTCTGGCCCGGCACGTACGATCATGTTTACAAAAACGGCTGGCTGGAGCGCTTTCTTAAGGCCCTCGAGGGCAGCCAGGATTGGCTGGAGACCACCACTCTCGGGGATTACCTCAGCTCGCATCCGGTGGTGGGGCGCATTTATTTGCCTACTGCCTCATACCCGGAGATGATGGAATGGTCCCTTCCGCCCGCGGCAGGGGCGGACTTCAGAGCTTGTTGGGAACAGACTGAGCGCATGCCCAAGGGGGAGCGCTTCCAGCGCTTCCTGCGAGGAGGGCTGTGGCGAAACTTCCTGACCCGGTACGCGGAATCCAATCGCATTCAGAAACAGGCGCTGCGAGTGAGTCATCGTTTGCACAAGCTGAGCAGCAGCGTGGAAAGCGGAACGGAAAAAGCCGCCTTGCTCACGGAAGCACACACGCATCTGATGGCTTCCCAGTGTAATGACCCTTACTGGCATGGGGTATTCGGCGGGCTTTATGCGCCCCATCTGCGCAGTGCCATTCTTCACTACCTGATCCAAGCGGAGTTTCAACTTGATCGCGTGGAGGGTCGAGGCCCCGACGCCCCACCCGAAATTGTGACGACGGACTTCGAAGTGGATGGGCAGGACGAAATCCTGATCCGGCAGAGCATCTCCGGCATGACGCTGCACCCCGCGGATGGCGCCACGGTTTCAAGCCTGCGCTTCCAGCCCGCCAACGTGGAACTGGTGAATTCTCTGATGCGGCGGCCCGAGGTCTACCACGAGCTCGTGCGGAAACAGGTCTCCTCCAAGCAATCGCCACGCGAAGGTCCCGCTTCGATCCACGATCAAGTGCTCAGCAAGGAATCGCACTTGGATGCCTTGCTGCGCTACGACCGCTATGCCCGGCATGTCTTCCGCACCTATCTTTTTCCGAGCGCCAAGAGCTGGAAGGACTTTGAGCTTCTCCGCTTGGAGGAAAATGAGACCCTCGCCAAAGGCGCTTGGAAAGCCACGCCTATCAAGGCCCCCGCGGCCGCAATCGAATTTCGCAGCGCCACCGAGGTTCACTCGAACGATTGCGTGATGCGGGTCGATGCGCTCAAGACGGTGACCTCCAAAGTGACAGGCTCAACCTGGCAGATCGAATGCCGCTCTTCGCTGAACACCGACCGTTCCTGCCCTACCGGGATGGCATTGGGACTGGAGTTGGTCCTGAACCTTCTCGCTCCCGATGCCCACGATCGATATTTCCAGGCGAAGGATGTTCGCCGCCCGCTGGAGTTTCGCGGCGAAATCGATTCTGCCAAGCTGACGCTAGTGGATGAGTGGCAACGCGTCAAGATCACGCTGGATACTCGGCCCCAAGCTTGCTGGTGGATTGTGCCGATTGAAACCATTTCGCAATCCGAGTTGGGATTTGAGCGCGTGTACCAGGGCTCCGCGATTCTGGCGGTCTGGAAAATCGACCCACCCTCCTGGCGTAATGTGACCTGCGTTTTGCAGGCGGAAATTGCGCCTTGGGAGAACCCCAACACCGCCGAGGAGTAATGCGCGGGTTGAATTTGCCGCAAGCGTCTGCTAGATTCGCAACCTTGGGAGGTTCTGCATGGCCGTACCGCAGGAACTGCTCGACATTCTGGTTTGCCCCGTGTGCAAGCTGCCCGTTCAACTCACGCCCGACGGACAAGGCCTGAAGTGCGCCCAATGCCGGCGCGTCTATCCTATCAAAGACGATATCCCCGACATGATCATCGAAGATGCCAAGGTTGAAGCGGAGTGACTTGATTTGAATGCGGCTTCCCTCCTATCCGATTTGCCCGCCGGAGCACGCATCCTCATTCTTCGCCTCCGGTCCATCGGCGACATCATTCTGCTGACCCCTACGCTGCAACTGCTCAAACAATGGCGGCCTGACCTGTGCATCTCCGTGATAGTTGAATCCCGCTTTCGCGATCTCTTGCAGGGAAACCCGGCGGTGGAAGAAATTCTCATTCCTGGGGGAGAGACTGGCGTGCGCAACTTGCTCTCGCGTCTGGAGGTCATTCGAGGCCTTCGCCGCCGTGACTTTTCTCTCTGCGTGAACCTGCACGGCGGCCCCACCAGCCGGCTTCTTGCGCGCTGGAGCGGCGCCCGCTGGCGCGTGGGCTTTGCACACTATCGAGGGGCGAGCCTCTATGACATTCTAGTCCCAGACGCCCGGACCATTTTGAACCAGCCGTCTTTGCACACGGCAGAGCATCAGGCTGCGGCGTTTTTCTATCTGGGGCTTCCGCGAAAGGAAATCCCACGCGCCCAAATTTTCTCCGGGGCAGCGCAGGCTGCATGGTGGGACGTCAAACGCGCGAGCCTGGGCATCACCGGGGGACAGTCTTACGCGATTATTCATCCCACCGCGTTATACAAGACCAAGGAATGGGCGCCGGAAGGATTCGCGCGAGTGGGTGAATACCTGGAGCGCCAAGCCTATGTCGCTCCCATATATTCCTGTGGGCCGGGAGAAGCGCCCGTGCTCGATGCCATCGAGAAAGCCTCGGGCGCACCCGTGCGGCGATTGGAGGACGTGAGCCTGGCGCAATTTGCCGCAGCGCTTGCCGGGGCGCGGTTGTTTTTGGGAAATGATAGTGGCCCCGCCCACATGGCCGCGGCACTGAGCCGGCCCCTGGTGGTTATCTTCGGGTCTTCCAGTTCCCCCATCTGGGGTCCCTGGCCCCGCCAAGGTTCCAACCCCGGCGCGCGCGTGGTGCAGAACCCCTTCGACTGCAACCCTTGTCCCGGCGACCGTTGCTACCAATTTGCCCGGCCCGAGTGCATTCTTTCCGTGACCTTCGACCAGGTAAAGGATGCGGTAGAAGAAGTCTTGGCCCAAACCGCATGACATATCTCACAGCATAGCTAGCGAGGCGGAGCCGGAATCAATCACATTTTCTAAGGGCAGGTCTCGTGCCTGCCCTCTGCAAAAGCACCGGCGAGGGGTGCGCCTACAAACTGTACTTCAGAATGGGGAGTAGGCAAGCCCTTTGGTCTTACGATCAACCAAAAGGTCGCGCGGGGGTTCCTCATCATTGATTGTTACCGTGACAACGACGGTCTTCTCGCCTTTGGATCGCGATCCTAGAATCTTAAAGGTTCGAATCTTACCGTAGTCGCCGCTCTCTCCCCAGTCGTGCAGGAAATCCTCGTAAGAGTATGATTTGCTAGGCTGCCAGAGCTGGTAGGCTTCACGGTAGTTACCCTGCTCCAGCGTCGTCAGAAAGTGCGAAATAGCTCGTTCTTCCGGAAAGTCACGAAAAGAGACATATCCTGCCCCACCGACGATGATGATCACCAGGGGAACCAGAATATAGCGTCCGATCTTTCGCGGTGGTTTGGGTGGTGTGGCGTCGAGCAAAGTCATGGCCGGTCCTTTCCCGGAAACACGGAGTATCAGCAATGATAACCATGGGATCGAATGAAACCTCCGGGGATAGTTTTCGAAGAAATGTAGACACCTCTACCGCAAGAAAAGTTCCAAATGTTTATAATCAGCACCCTCCCGAGCAACCACATTATGTTAGATGTGAGGGCGGATTGCCAAGGGGTTGGTTAAAGGGAGCGTTTGAAGAGGAGGGTTTCAGAAACCACCATGAGCACGGTAAACAACGCCAGAAAAGTCAGGTCCCCGGCAATAGCCACGAATCCCGTATTTTTGAGCAACAGTGCTTTGAATGCATGCACGGCATAGGTAAAGGGATCAACCGTGGAAATGGCGCGCATCCAGCGTGGAAATCCGTAGATCGGATACACGGCGCCACTGGGGAAGTAGAGCAGTGTGTTGAGCACACCGAAAGTGGCGCGAGGCACAAGGGGGTCATTGACGCGGACCATCAAGAAAAACATCATGCTGATCAATGCCAGGGAGGTCAAGACGATGACCAGCAGCAGCTTCATCAACCGCAAGGGCTCCAGCGGATTGGGTATCCCGGCGATGGCGGATCCCACGGTGGTCAGGACGATCCCGGCCAACACCGCCTTGGCCGCTCCGGAGAGATTGAAGCCCATGATCAGCTCCAGTTTGGAAATCGGGGTAACGAGATAACCTTCATGGAGCCCGCGCGCTTTATCATCAATATAGATAATACCTCCCCCGATCATGGCGGAAACGAAGATCGCCATGACGATCGATCCCGCCAGGAGGTATTGGATATACGGAACGTAGGGATAGAGTTCCACGACCGAGAGCGTGACCTCGCTGGGGACGCGCGGCGGGGCTCCACCTTGATTGTAGGTGCCCACGATATCGCTAAACCCACCCTCGAGCGCGTCGACCGCGAAGTTATCCGTGTTGTCTTCAATGAGCGCCACTTGCGGCGCATCCTTGGCCAGAACCCGGCGCGAGTAATCCGGCGGAAAATTCAGGACCCCATTGATTCGCCCGTCCCGCAAGTCCCGCAAAGCCTTCTGGAGATCGGCGTAATCAACCGTTTCAAAGGTCCGCGCGTTGGCGGCGATGGCCCCACACATTTCGCGCAGCTTGACGGTGGGCATACCACGATCCTGATTCACCACCCCCACACGCAGGTCCCGGATTTTCCCCCCAAAGGCGTATCCCAATATAACCAATTGCACGATAGGCATCACCATCGACACCAGGATGAGAGTGGGGCTGTGGATAAACTTGCGCAGGTCGCGCTCGACCAGTGCGAGGATTCGATTCATGCCGTTCTACCTGTGCCCCCGCTGATAGAAAATGGTGGGGTCGTAGCCGAGGGCGTCCTGCAAGGAGTCGCGCAACTGCCGGCCGGTATAATGCATGAACACGTCGTCGAGCGAGGTGCTTTGAACGGAAAGCGAAGTCACTTCAATTTGCGCGTTCCGGGCCGCCTCCAACAGCGCCACGGTGGTCTTCGGACCGTTATCGGAGCCGATGCGAAACACGTGATCGTCAGACTTCACGTCTTGCACGTCCGGGAGGTTTTGCACGGTTGCGAGCCATCCCTCCGGGATGCGCGAAAAACCGACTTCCAGGATGTTGTTTCCGGGGATGGAAGCTTTCAGCTTAAGCGGTGAATCCAGCGCCATCAGCTTCCCGAGGTCGACAATGGCAATACGCTCGCAGAGCTTATCCGCCTCATCCATATAATGAGTGGTCAGAAGAATCGTCAATTCCCGTTCTTTCTTGAGGCGCATGAGCATTTCCCACACGCCCACGCGGGAAGCTGGGTCGAGGCCCGTGGTGGGTTCGTCGAGAAAGAAGATGCGCGGCTCATGCACTAGCCCGCGGGCAATCTCCAAACGCCGCCGCATGCCACCGGAAAAATTCTTCACCGGTTTATCCGCCCAAGGAAGCAGATCGACAGCTTCCAGGAGTTCCTTGGCGACCTTGATACGGCGCTCCCGGGGAACACTGTAGAGTTTTGCATATATCTGCATGTTCTCCATCGCGGTTAAATCAAGATCGGAGGTCATGGCCTGGGGAATGACCCCAATGCATTTGCGGACCTGGTCGGCATAACGGACAACGTCGAAGCCGAGAATGCGCGCCACGCCGGAAGTAGGCGGCAGAAGCGTGGTGAGCACGCGGATCAGGGTGGATTTCCCTGCGCCATTCGGACCCAGCAAGCCGAACACTTCACCGTAGCCCACCGAAAAGGACACTTCATTGACGGCGCAGAAGCTGCCAAAACATTTGCGCAGCTTTTCCACCTCCACCGCAACGATCGTTTTAGGCTCTATCGGCAACTGTTCCATCGTTACAATCCCACCTACCCGGAAGGGGTTCAGAGCACGTCTTGCAGAGGCAACGTGACGAAAGCGGTCAGGCCGGGCCACATCCGGCGGTCGCCGTTGTCGACGCGCATGCGGAGCTCGAAGGTTTTGATGTCGCGCTTGCTTTGGCTCACATCGCGCTGAGTGGCATAGTCAGCGTCCACGCCGCGATAGAAAACGGTGCCCATGCGCTCCATCCCATCGGGAAAACGCACTTGCAGGCGGTCACCTAGACGGATGCGATCAACGTACGTTTCCGGCACATCCGCTCGCACCCAAAGATCATCAGGATTGATAATGGAAACGATGGGCTGGCCTATATTCACGACCTCACCTTGGCGGGCGGCCAGAACGGAGATGACCCCGGGAATGGGGGCGCGAATCTCTGTATAGTCCAGGCGAACCTGCGCCTTCGACATCTGCGCGCCGGCGGCTGACCGTTGCCGCTCCATGGCTTCCAGTTGGCTTCGCCGCACGGTGATCTGGTCTTCGTTCGAGCGGGCGAGCGCGACCGCGGCACGCTGTACTTCCACCTGCTTGTGGAGAGACTCAACATGGGCTTGCTGCGCCTCAAAGGTGGCACGCGCCTGGTCCAGCGCCTGCTGCGAATCAATCTTCTGGTCGAAGAGGCCCTGGGTGCGCTGATAATTCACCCGGTCCAACTCCAGGTCCGCTCGGGCTTCGCTTTCCTGAGCCTGCGCCGCTGCCAGCGCCGCCTCTGCCTGCTTGATTTGGTCGCTCGTCTGCTCTTCCTGGTATTTCAGGGCCGCCTCCGCTTCGGTGACCTGCGAAGCCGTCCCCCGCTCGGTGTGGAGGTAATAGGACTCGTCGGCACGCAGTTCCTGAGGTTCGATGATGGCGAGCAACTGCCCGGCCTTCACGATGTCGCCTTCCTTTACCAGGACCTGCGCAAGCTGCCCTTGAATTTGCGAGCTTGCCACCACATCGTTGGTGGTAACGATGCCGGTCAGGACCAGAGGCCGTGGCGCGGTGACAGCTCGGTAATACACCACTCCGCCACACAGGATGAGTATGATCAGAATGGGTAAAATGATCTTGCGTTTCATTACTCTCGAGCCTCCGGATCTCGAAAGAGGGCGTAGCGGATGAACTTCAGAACCTCCGCTTTCCTCGTGGCCAAGTTAGCCTTGCTGTAAGGGTCCTGGCCGGTGATCACTCGAAAAGCAGGAGCGATATTGAAATAATGCGCCGTCAAACCGGCAATCGAAACAATGGTGTGCTGCTTGTTGAGGCGCCGAAATTCCCCCGATTCCATTCCTCGCGCCAGCACCGCCACCAACAACTTCTTGAGGGGAATCGAGTGCTCGCGAATCATCCGCTCTAACGTGTGCTCGCCTTCCATCATCATTCGCTGGAAGATGCGAGGGTAATGTGGGTGGGTGCCGATGAAGTCAAAATGATAGCTCACATAACGCAAGAGGATGGGTCCCGCCGGGCCCTTCGCCGAAAGCACCTCACGGGCTTGCTGCTGGAATTCCCGCACTTGCGAGCCCACGACCGCCTGATAAAGCCCTTCCTTGCTCTTGAAGTAATAATAGAGCAAAGCTTTGTTCACACCGGCGGCAGCCGCGATGGCGTCGATCCGGGCCCCCGCCAGGCCGTGCTCTGCGTAAATCTGTTCGGCAGCCTTCAGGATGGCAGCCCGGGTCTCAACGCTGTCATGGTGCCTTGCGTGTGCTGAAATCTCTTTCGGAGTAGCCCGTTTCTTCATTTAACTAACCAGATAGTTAAATACCATAACTTTTCACCCGTGTCAAGAGACGCAGCGATCAAAAAAAGGACGGGAAGTTCAGTTGCGGGCCTTCGGCGAGTAGGTGAACCGCGTGCGCGATTTCTCGCGGTGGCGTTCGAAGGCCAATTCGATCAGGCGGTCCAGAAGGCGGGAGTAAGGAATGCCGCTTGCTTCCCAGAGTTTGGGATACATGCTGATGGAGGTGAAGCCCGGAATGGTGTTAATCTCGTTCAAATAGACCTTTCCGGTCTTGCGATCGAGGAGAAAGTCGACCCTCCCCATGCCCGCTCCGTCTACGGCCTGAAAAGCGCAGGTAGCTACGTCTCGCACAAGTTTCGTCTGCCGTGCCGTGAGTTTCGCGGGGATGACAAGCTCCGAACCTTCTTTGATATACTTCGCTTCGTAATCATAGAATTCGTTAACCGACACGACCTCCCCCGGAACGGAGGCCTGGGTTTGATCGTTCCCCAGCACCGAGCATTCGATCTCACGGGCATCGATTCCTTTTTCGACCAGAATTTTCCGGTCGTACTGAGCGGCCAAATCCAATGCGGCGGCGAGTTCGCGCCGGCTATGAACCTTACTGATCCCTACAGAAGACCCAAGGTTCACAGGCTTCACAAACAGCGGATAGGGCAATTCCCTTTCGATGCGCTTGCGGACGGCGCGGGGACGGCTTTTCCAGTCAGCGCGGAGGATAAGTTGCCAGGGAACAATGGGAAGGTTTGCGTCGCGAAACAGACGCTTCATCACATCCTTATCCATGCCTGCGGCGGAGGCCAGCACGCCCGCCCCAACGTAGGGAACATCGGCCAATTCCAGAAGTCCTTGCACCGTACCGTCTTCGCCGAAGGTGCCGTGCAGGACAGGGAAAACGACATCGAGGGAGGGAAGTGAATTCGTAGAAAGGCGCCGCGCAGCCAGCGGCAGGAGCTTGGGCCCCGTCGGATCCACGGAAGGGGTGACGGGTTCGCCGCGCTCCAGGACCTGCTCCAGAGATTTCAGGGCGCCCAATCCGGCTCGCCAGTGTCCTTCACGGGTGATGCCAATTGGCGTGATTTCATACTTCGCCGGGTCGAGTGCATTGATCACCGAGGCCGCAGATTGGAGGGAGACGTCGTGTTCGCCCGAGCGTCCGCCAAACAAAACCCCGACGCGGATTTTCTTGCTCACAAAATCTTCTTTCCCAAGGCGGAGGCGGTGAATCCTACACCCAGAATCGCGGTTTTGTTCATGACGTCAATGATGGGATTGATCTCCACGAGCTCAAAGGCGAGCATTTTTCCGCTATCGGCAACCATCTCCATGGCCAGGTGCGCCTCGCGGAAGGTAATCCCCCCGCGCACCGGCGTGCCCACGCCGGGCGCTTCAGAGGGATCGACGACATCCATGTCGAAGGATACTACGAACCCCGCGGTCCCTCGCGAAGCCAGGGTGATGGCGCGCTCCATCACGATGCGCATGCCCAGTTCGTCGATCTCCCGCATGGTGAAAACGCTGACGCCGGAGCTGCGAACCACTTGCCGCTCGCGCGCATCCAGATCGCGCACCCCGATCAGGGCGCACCGCTCCGGCCGCAGTTTGGGTGCAAAGCCGAAGATATGCGTCAGCGATTCCGGACCGTGACCCAGGTTGGCGGCAAAAGGCATGCCATGCACGTTGCCGCTGGGGCTGGTCTCCGGCGTGTTCATGTCGGCGTGGGCGTCAATCCAAAGGCAACCCACTTCCTGATTACGGTCGCGATAAAACTTGGCAACGCCTGCCTGCGTGCCGATGGCCACCGAATGATCACCGCCCAGCGTGAGGGGGAAGTAGCCTGCCTCCAGCGTCTGGTAGATTCGTTGCGCCACCTCTTGTGAAGTCTCCGCGATTTCCTTTAAATACTTGGCGCTCTGATTGCCGAAAGGCTGTTCTTCCGGCAGCCGAACATGGATATTGCCGCTGTCCTCAACGTCGTGTCCCAGACTCTTCAAGGCGTGATTCAAACCCGCGGCGCGCACCGCCAAAGGCCCCATGTCCACGCCCCGCCGCTCCTGGCCGAGATCCAACGGAACACCGAGGATTTTGATTTTCAGCATGCTGCCCCCCCTACCACGATTGCGACTGTTCCCGTGCCTCGATCAGCGCCATCAATGCCTTCCATACGGTCGAGAAGCGAGTTGTTGATGCTTCCATCCAATTGCATTGACATCCAGATGGGACGAACGCTCCTCGGACTTCGGCGTTTTGCGTACCGCCTCTCAGGGTGTCAAACGGTACAACATCCGCGGGAAGGGAATCGTCTCCCGCACGTGTTCGAGCCCGCAGATCCATGCCACGACGCGCTCAATGCCCATGCCAAATCCGGAATGAGGGACGGTGCCGTAACGGCGCAGGTCGAGATACCACTCGAAAGCCTTTCGCGGCAACCCCTCCTCTTGTTGAACGCGTTGCTCGAGCAGCGCGAGGTCAGCCAAGCGCTCACCGCCGCCGATGATTTCGCCGTAACCCCCGGGTGCGAGCATGTCCACGCACAGGGCCACTTCCGGCCGCGCAGGGTCGGGCGCCATATAGAAAGCCTTTACCTGACTGGGGTAGCGATGAATCAGAAGAGGCTTTTCGGAACTCTCCGACAGCAGCGTTTCGTCCGTGCCTCCGAAGTCCCCTCCCCACTGAATTTCACTCCCCTTGCCCTGGAGAATCTTCACGGCCTCGTCGTAGCTCATGCGCGGAAAGGGAAGCTTGATCTTCTCCAGATTCTCGATTTTCCGCTCCAAGGTCTGAAGTTCCGGGCGCCGTTTCTCCAGCACGCGTGCGACGACGAACGCCACCAATTCCTCACCGAGCGCCATGGCGTCTTCCAGATGGGCGAAGGCGACTTCCGGCTCGACCATCCAGAATTCCGTCAAGTGGCGGCGTGTCTTGGATTTCTCGGCACGGAACGTGGGGCCGAAGCAGTAAGTTTTCCCGACGGCCATGGCCGCGGCTTCGTTATAGAGCTGGCCGGATTGGGTCAGGTAGGCCTTGTCCTCAAAGTAATTAACCTCGAAAAGCGTGGTGGTGCCCTCACATGCGGAGGGGGTGAAGATGGGAGTATCCACCAGGGTGAAGCCGCGGTCGTCAAAGAAATCGCGCACGGCCTTGATGATCTCGTGCCGCACCCCCAGGATAGCGCGCTGCCGCGTGGAGCGCAGCCACAAGTGGCGATGGTCCATCAGGAATTCGATCCCGTGGTCCTTGGGGGTGATGGGGTAAGGCGACTCTGCTGGAATGCGTTGCAGAACTTCCACGTTCATGACGTCCAGTTCGTAGCCGCCCGGGGCGCGCTTATCGGCCCGCACCTTGCCGGTGACGCGCACCGAAGATTCCTGCGTCAGGCCGCGCACTGAATCAAAAATTTCCGGCGGTACAGCGCTCTTCACCACCACGCCCTGGATGATTCCCGTGCCGTCGCGGAACAGCGGAAACAACAGCTTGCCGCTTTCTCGCAGGTTATAGAGCCAGCCTTGCAGGATCACTTCCTGGCCGGCATACTCGGAAACTCTCCGGATTTCAACAACAGGGGGCAAGAGGTTACTCCTCCTCGGGAATGTCTTCCATGCGATCCATGACTTCTGCCAGGCGCGAGAGGCTGGTCATCTCCAGCCCATAATCGCGAATCTCAAAGAGCACGGGGAACTGGCCCTCGCCGCGGCGCAAGTCGCGAACCGCTTCCGTCCAGTCAATGCCACCGTCGAAAGGCATCAAGTGCTCGTCCTTCTCGCCGCGATTGTCATGGACGTGAGTAGAAGCGATATAGGTGCGCAGGGTTTCGAACGCCTGGTGCATGCCCTGCTTCATATGTGCGTGGCCCGTATCAAAGCAGATTTTCACTTTCAGGCGCGTGTACTGAAGAAACTCCACCAGACGCTCCGGTGTCCCCAGATCGTTGGGAACATTCTCGAGCAGCAACTGCACGCCCCGGTCTTTGGCGGAAACCTTCAGATGCTCGAGCGAGGTCATGACCGCGTCGAATTTTCTCAGATCGTATTCTTCGTCCGGCAATCCCATGTGCACGATGAGGTAGCGAAAAGGCAGATAATCGGCGACGTCGAGGGCGCGCTTGATTTCGTCCATGGAATCGATGCGCAGGCGGCGCTCCAGGTAAGCAACGGAAACCGCGAGCCCGCCGGAGCGCCCCCAATCCGCGTCGGCATAAAGAGGCGCATGGACGGAATGCAAGTTCACTTGGTGGTCGCGAAACCACTGGGCCACGTCGCGAACGTGGTTGCGGTCGGTATAGTCCAGGTGCTGGCGGGCCGCAAACAGTTCAATGTTTTGGAATCCCGCTCCCAGGATCTTATCCAGGATGTGTGAGCTCAGCCGCTCGTTGACGTATAGGTACGTAGAGAGACCGTATTCCATCAGTATCCAACCGCCTTTCCATCCGCGCGGGGATCAGAAGCGCCAAATCGCCACCCGGACTCGGGAGCAATCTCGATGGCTTCGCAGTCGCCAATAGTATCGCGAAAACTCACCGGGTAACCGGCCTGCTGAAGCTTCTCGAGAGTGTCAGAAGAGAAACCTACCCGCTCGAACGCCAAGCGGTCCGGCGACCACTGATCGTGAAAGCGCGGCGAGGATACGGCCTGAAGAACATCCATTTTATAAACGAGGAGGTTGAGCAAGACCTGTAAGACGGTGTTGGTGATCGTGCTGCCGCCGGGCGAGCCCAGTACCAATCGCACCTTACCGCCGCGGGTCACGATGGCGGGCGTCATGGAAGAGAGGGGACGCTTATGCGGGGCGATGGCGTTGGCCTCTCCCTGCACCAACCCAAACAGGTTGGGCGAGCCGGGCTTTGCGGTGAAGTCGTCCATTTCATTGTTGAGCAGAAATCCCGCGCCTTCCACGGTCACGCCGGAACCGAACCACCCGTTCAGGGTGTAAGTATTCGCTACCGCGTCGCCCTCCGCATCGACAACTGAAAAGTGCGTGGTGGCGCCGGATTCAAAAGCCTGCGGTTCGCCGGCGCGAACGGGGGCCTCCGGGGGCGCGTGAAGAATCTCCTCGCGCAACTGCGCGGCGTAGCGAGGCGAGGTGAGGCCGGCAACCGGCACGGAAGCAAAATCGGCATCGCCCATATAGGTAGCACGGTCGGCGTAGGCGCGGCGCATGGTCTCAGCCAGCAAGTGGATCGACGCGTAGGAGTTGGCGGTGCCCAGATCGAGAGGTTCGAGCACATTCAGCATTTCGATCAGCATCGTGCCGCCGGCACTGGGCGGTGGGACGCTCAGAATTTCAAAGCCGCGGAAATGGCCCAATAACGGCGGACGCAACTTAGCCTGGTAATGCTCCAGATCCTCGCGGGTGATGAGTCCGTCGTACTTTCGCATGGTGGCGACAAGGGCCCTGGCAACAGTGCCAGAATAGAAGGCCTGCGAACCGCGTTTGGCGATCGCGGCGAGGGTGCGTGCCAAGTCAGGCTGCCGGAAGACTGCGCCGGGCTCGAAGAGGTTCCCGTTATGCAGGAAAATGTGGCGCGAGCCGTCAAACTTTTCCAGGAGGGCGCGCTCAGTGCGAAACCTCTCGGCCAGCAAATAGCTGACGGGAAATCCACTCCGCGCCAGGCGAATAGCCGGAGCCATCACGCGCGCGAGGCCCAGACGCCCATACTTCTCTTCCGCCAGTGCCAATCCCATCACTGTGCCGGGAACTCCCGCCGCGCGCGCGCCGATCGTGCTGGCGTGGGGAATCAAATCCCCCTGGGCGTCCTGATACATCCCGCGCGTGGCCGCCTCCGGCGCTTGCTCGCGGTAATCCACCACGATGGCGTCACCGTTCGCCATGCGAATCAGCATAAAGCCACCGCCGCCGAGATTTCCGGCTTGAGGAAAGGTAACCGCCAGTGTGAATCCCACCGCCACCGCGGCATCCACGGCGTTTCCGCCCGCCTGGAGGATATTCACGCCGGCTTGGCTGGCTAACGGCTCGCTGGAAGCCACCATGCCCTTGTGCCCGGCCACCGGGGTGAGGGCATAGGCCGGCAGCGCCAGCAACGCGGCGAGAAGTGCGGGAGTGAGGATCAAACGTTTGAATGACACGAAAAATCACCTGTGCGGGTACCGGGATTTCCCGGCCTTGGGACGCCGAAACAAGTTTACAAAGGAATAACTGTAGGGGAAAAGACTGAGGGCGTCAAGGCAGGGGCGTGCAAGCTACGCGGCAACGCCGTGCTAGAATGATCGGGTGAAAGCTTGCGCCCATTGTCGCGAGGACGCGCCGCTTTGCCGCCGGATTGGCGATATCGATCCGAATGGGAACCTCCCATGAAAATCTACTTTGGCTTCACCGTGGCGGGCGACCGCTCGACCGTGGAAACCGCCAGAAGCATGGTGCAATGCCTGGAAGGCTTGGGTCACGAGGTGCTGACCCGCCACCTGGTGAGCGATGATGCCCGCGCCGCCGACCGACTGCTCGGCCCGCAGGCCGTTTACCGGCGCGATATGGCATGGCTCCGGCAGTGTGACCTCTTCATCGCGGAGGTCTCCGGTTCCTCCTTTGGCCTTGGTTTCGAAGCGGGCTACCTCCTCGGGGGAAGCACAATCAAGGTAATACTATTATATAGTCGAAACTCTAAAGATAAGATATCACTTATGATAACAGGGAATACCCACCCGAACTGCACGCTGGTTCCATATTCAAGCCTCGCGGAGGCTGAGGCATTCATCTTGACTCACGTGGGCCGCGCCGCCTGCCCCGAAGGGGCAAATCGTGAGGAAGGAAGATAAGAACACACGGGCCCCTCGCGGGCATGAGGATGCAGATGGACTGGGAATTTCTTGCGCCCCTGCGCGAAAAATGGGAGCCCGTCTCCAAGCCCGCGCGCATCGGATGGCTGGCTTTTTACGGACTCTTTCTGCTCTACGCCATCCGGAGCAAGTCGGGGTACCTGCTGATCGACTATGTGTTCGTACCCATTCACGAGGGCGGGCATTTGCTCTTCAGCTATTTCGGACACACCTTAATGGTGGCGGGCGGAACCATCTTGCAACTGGGTGTTCCTCTGATGCTGGCCATATATTTCGCGTTTCAGCGCCAGCCCACCGGCACAGCGTTCAGTTCTTTCTTCTTTTTCGAAAATTTTCTGAACGTCGCCACCTATATGGCGGACTCGCGCCGCCTGGAGCTTACGTACATTACAGTGGGCGACCCGGATTTTGCTGAGCACGACTGGCTGACCATGTTCTCCCAAATGGGTGTGCTGGAGTACGACACCAAGATCGCCACCGTGGTCCGCGCGATCGGCTGGATGGGAATGATCGCGGTGATGGTCTGGCTTTGGTGGAGAACTAAGCCTTCTAATCATCCTGAGGGACCTTACGCCCTTCGACCCTTTTCAAGGCTATAACCCTCGCCGGCCGCAGCATCGCATCCTCATTGCGGGTTGAGCACATGGCCATCCAATTTGGCCGGCGGCGCTACGCCTAGCAGGCTCAACACGGTCGGAGAGATATCCAAAATGGAGGGCGGCGCGGAGAATTGCCGGTTGGAAAAGAAGATTCCCTGGGTATCGCTGGGGTCGGACGCGCAGTGATCGCCGCTCCATTTTTTCATGTTGGCCACGATAATGCCTGCCGGAACCGCTCCCAGCGAGGTCTGCCACGAGGTGCGATAGCCATCGTGAAAGCTCATCTGCAAGTCGGGCGCCTCACTACTGCGCGCCCCATGGAAAATCTCGCTGCCCAAGTATACGTTTTCGATCACCCGCTCGTGGGTGTCAGGGTCCTCGAGGGCCAGTAGCTTCTTGCGCAGGTCTTCGAGAATTCGCTGCGCATCCGCGCCGGGGTTGACGATCCCATATTTCTCGCGCCCGCGCAGGTTCACGTACACTTGACCCAAGCCCAGCGCATAGGCCTGGGTGCGGCTCCAATCGGTGTTGGGAAAGAAGCTCCCCTGGCCGAACAGGTTGTCCAGGTTGTACTGCTTCTCCTCGGCGCCGGGATTCTTCAACGTCATGAAACCATTCTGCACCAGCCAGGTGTTGGTATTGAATCCCTTGCGCCAGGAATGGAAGCCGTGATCGGAGACGATGATCAGAGTGCCATCGGGCCTCATGGTTCGCATCACGTCGCCGACGATGGCGTCCATCCGCTCGTAAGTCTGTTCGATGGCATCGCCGTACTTCGCGGCCAGCTCGGGGTCGTAGCGGGGATGCTGCGGGTCCGTCAAGCGCCAAAACATGTGACTGACACTGTCGGTGGCGGTAAAAATCGACACCAGCAAACTGGGCGGATCGTTCTTTAACTCATCCAGCAGGATTTCCCGTTCCTGCTGCATGGTGCGCCAGCAATCTTCCAGGAACACGCCCTCGTCGATGCGCTCTTCGTTGAGCGCCCAGGTGTCGTGCCACCAGCCTAGGGTCTTCATCAGGCCGTGCTTCTTCGCCAATTCCCCGGCGTAACCGGGCGGCGAGGAAATCGGCAGCGGTGAATCCTCCGGGTCCAGGTTCAACGGTGACATGTACACGCGCAAATCCGGTGACCCCTGCAGAATGTAAAACCGGCAAACTGAGCTCAGGGAAAGAAACGGCGTCACACGGAATCTGGCGTGGAGCCAATTGCTCCATTGCCGCTCGCCGAGCATGGCGGTCTGCCCTTGCAGCTTGATGGTCACCGTCTTGCCGTCGGGCGTGACTTTGAAATCGATGGGGACCGACAGGCGGGTGAACTTGTCGCTGGTGGGGTCCACGGGGCCTTCGATAGTCGTGGCCACGTGGCTGCCGCTCAACTCCAGCCGCACCAGCTTGCCGCCAAACTCCGTGTCGCCCACGTCCCACCGCGTCAGATCGGAGCTGAAGTAGAAAAAGGTTCCCCAGGTCCCGCGCAGGTCCGGGACGCCCAAGCCCGCCCACAACTTTCCTCCCGGAAGCGCGGTGGGCGGAAACTCCAGCGGCATACGGATGATGGTGGTTTTGTAGCCCGCGTCGGCCACCGCTTTGTAAAAGGGCACGCCGCTGCGCAAGTTCGTCACTTTCGGCGCTTTGAGGGGAATTACGCCCCACAGAAACTTGGCTCGCTCGCGCGAGACCAGCGACAATTCCGGCAAGTACGTTTCCGGGTCGCGCTTCAGGAAGTCGAAGATTCCCGTGCCTCCCGGATTGAGCCCCGTCGCGAACGACGCCCAGGCCACGGGTGACTCCGGCGGGTTGGTGGTTCCCAGCGGTTTGAACGTGCCTTCGCGGGCGAGGCGCTCCAGATTGGGAAGCTTGCCTTCCGCCATCCACTTGGCAGCAAGTTTGGGGTCAGCGCCATCAAATCCTAGCACCACCACTTGCTGGGTCACCGGGCGCGTGGCCGCCCCTCGATGACAACCGGCCAAATATCCCACCGCGGCCAGCCCTGCCCCCAGCAGAGAACAGACCGCTAGCCGTTTCGTGGTGAACTTTGGTTTCAGCATGAGCTTGTTATTGTAAGGGGGGCCATTCCAGTCCGTCGAGCGAAAACTCAAGAACAGCGCCAAGTGACGAGTGGCGAGTGACGAGCAAGCGGACGGCGCTCCCCCGTCCAATTCGAGAAGCCTGATGAAAAAGATGGAGCACTAGTAAATCACGCCACCAACGCGCGAGGACTGCTGTTTCTTCCTCAGCAAGTAATAGGCGAAGTTCCATATCTTGGCGCGCGTGTCCTTATCCAGGGTTGCAATCAGGTTCGCGAACTCGGTGGGGTATTCGCTCAAAGTGCGTAAGGCCTCCGGCGCCGTCCGGGAATAAAATCCATGGATTAAACTATGCGCCTGCGCACGATGCTTACCCTCAAGGGTGGCTGGGCCACGTGATAGCAGTGAGTTTGCCCGGCAGGCCGCCAGCGCTGCGGGAGTCATTGTGCGCTTTTTTACGAGTGACATGAGAACCTCCCCTAAAATTCGTCTATCTTCTTTTGTTTCAATATATAATCGTCGATTTTCACTAAGCCTTTTGTTTTCAGTAACTCATTGGGAGCACTTTTTTTGCTCCTTTGTTTTCAATAAACCATTGGGAGCACTCTTGATTTTTTCTTTACCATTTCTAAGGTGAGCTTTGGCTGGCCTTTCCACAGGGCTCGACCCTTCCCCGCACGGCCTGCCGAGTCAACTCTTCTTCGGGAGTTCTCGTAGAAGGCAAGGAGGTTCCGCCAAGCGCCGCCCCGCCGTCACCATCTCAATTCAATTCCACCCGGTAACGTGCCTGCCCGGAACGCAAGGCAGGAGCAGGAACGGGTTCCGCGGCCAGAAGGAGATAGACACATCGTTAAGTGTACATTAGGTTAACAGTCTTGTCAAGGACAAAATTGGCCTACAGGCTACAGCCTACGTATCGGACAAAATGTCGAGCCAAGAATATTCCTAGTGGCGGACAACCTTGAGAAACGCAGGGCTTTCCAAGGCTATATATATTTTGTTGGCAGATGGCGAAGTTGAAATGAAAATCCGGGGTAATCAGCCGTGGCGAAAATAACGAAATGCTGCATTTGTCTGATTGGCATTTTGGTGTGCTTGGCGGGATTTGGCATGGGCGCGCAGAAAAGCGACGGCACGCCAGCGGTCGCTCCGTCGCACAACTCGAGCCCGATTCGCTACGAGACAAGAAGGTTGCACGCGGAATATGGAAATGATTGCCGGGGGGGTGGACCCAAAGGCGACTTGGACGCCTGCGTGTGGATCGAGATCGAATATCCGGAAGTTATTTCCGCGCCCAATGAGTCAGCAAAGACCAAGATTAATCAAGAGATTCAGCAATGGATCTTGGAGGAGTTTGCTGGGGCGTTCCGGGAAGGCACGATCTTCAAGAACTGGGAGGCGCTGACTCAGGATTTTACTAATGGCAAGAAGGATTTCCATGCCGAGGGATATGCTTTTTCTAACGCGCCCTGGTGGTTTGAGCGTAGGGTTAGAGTTGAGTATCAGTCCGCAAACGTGCTGAGCTTAAGTCGTGATCAGGAGGGCTACACCGGAGGAGCCCACGGAAATGGAAGGGTCGATTATGCGAATTTCAGGCCATCAACAGGCGAACCGATCCGCTTGCGAGATATTCTGAAACCTGGGTTTGAAAAACCGTTGAACTCCATCGGCGAGGTCAGATTTCGCGCCCTCGAACACCTCGACCCCAAGGCAAGCCTTCACGAGAACAACTTTGTTTTTCCCAACGATCGGCTTCAACTGAACGATAATTTTTTTATCGACACTAAAGGCTTGACCTTCCAATATAACTCGTACGAGGTTACCTGTTTCGCCTGCGGCGCGCCATCTGTCTTCTTGCCCTATTCGGATTTGCGGACTTTGCTCCGCCCGGACGCCAATATCCCTTGAGCATGTGCATAGAGCAACGGACGACGGACAACTGACGACGGACGTTCTCTTACTCTTTTCCCAGTCTTGAAAACGACCTATCGATGGTGAACGACAGGCTGGCGCGGGCGATTTCGACGTAATTTGCCAGGGCCTCGCGATAGAAGGCCAGGCTGCGCTCGCGCACCGCACTTTCGGTTGCTTGGGGCGCCACCATGTGGTGGGTCTCATGCAGCAGGATGCTCAGCAGGCGGAAGCGCAATTGTTGGTTGTGGAATTCCTTCCGGCGGCTTCCTGCGATGAACTGCGTATCGAGCGCGGTATCCATCAGAGGCAGCGCCAGCCAGCTTTCCACGCGGTCGAAGGCGATATCCATCTCGCCCACGGCAGCATCGCCGAAAGCGTCATGGGGTTCGCAGAAGGGCGCTTCCTTCACAAGTATGTGCCGGTGGCCGAGGCACCCACACAAGTTCTTGCGGCGCAACTGCACCACGATCAGCCCCGGCGCGTGCGCCAGGATTTCCTCATACGCCTCGCGGCAGTGCGCGGGCGTCTCCGCCCAATCGTGTTCGATGGCGCGCGCAACCTGCTCCGCTCGTGCCGGGTTGTGGCCCCTATGCGCCACGACCACGACGGGCAGTGGGCGGTCCGGAAAAACCGCCAGTCGATACCGCCGCCCCGCCAACCACTCCAGCCAGCGCGCCGCCCGCGGGCGGGAAGCGAGGTAGCTTTCGATGGCTTGCGCCAAGGGTGGACGGTCTGACGGCATGACTCCTATTTTAATCCGGCTGATGGACAGGATACAGGGCAGAAGAACAAGGCAAAAGTCAAAGCGCAAAAGGCAAAAGTCAAAGCCAGCGGAACCTGCAGGTCAACGTACTTCTCCAAAGCAGCACTAACCCGCCCGTAGGAGTTCAAAAGCGGATTCGTTCCTTTCGGAGGATCTCGGCGATATTGAGATGTATGGCCTTGTTGCCGAAGATTTTTTTCTGACGAGCGGCAAAATCGGGGCACGTTCCAGTCTTCGCTGACTCCGGAACGATACGGCCCAGCACTTCTTCTCGTTTGCGGAGGACGAGCGTCTCGCCGCGGCGAAGCGGCGCCTCAACCTTACGCGAAAACTGCTGGCGAACTTCCCGAACCGTCACACTCTTCATGTTACGCACTGTAGGTGTAACGAAGAGAACATGTCAACCGAGCAGAGCCTTGAAGGGTAAAGGATAAAGGCTGAAAGCCGAATCAGGGAGTCTTCCGTAATCATCCTCTAACCTTTGCCCTTTATCCTTCAACCTTTACCCTTTAACCTTTAACCTTCAACCTTCATCGCCACTTTCGGTCTGCATTTCTCATCGTAGTGCCAGCGGCTTTTCCACTGAAGCCAGGATATTGCCGGGCAATCCCATCACTTGAGCCAGGGTCGGAGCGATCTGCTTCAGCGAGATGCGCCCGAGATTTTTCCCCCGGGCAATTTCCCGTCCCACGGCGGTGAACATCGCCTCCATCCCCGGATGAGAGGGAAAGTAGCCGTGGGCGCCGCGATCCTTTGGCGAATCGCTCACCACCGGCCCTTCCAGGCGGTCGGAGAAATAAAAACCCGGCGCCGCCTCGATCGTGAGTTCGGCGTCGGGGTCGGCTTCGAGCGCTTCCAGTTGCCGCCGGTCGACAACCTCCTGCACGGCGCCCGTGGCACGGAGCCGATCCAAGGCGGTCGCCAAGCGCCGCCGGTCATCGGCTGAAGGTTCCTCCAGCCAGTAAACCGCCAGCGAACCGCCCGCGCTCACCGCGCCCAGCCGGCGCAAAGCCAGCGATCCATCCGCGCCGCGCGCGAAAAGCCCATGCTCGGCGAAAACCACCAGGGGCGCAGCCTCCTTCTCCACCGGCACGAAGCCGTGATCGGAAAGCACCACCAGCGTCGTGGCAGAGTCGGAAGAAATCGCGTCGCGAATCTTTCCAATCGCCTGGTCGGCCGACTCCAGCGCCGTGAAGGCCTCCGGCGAGGCTGGGCCGAAGGCGTGCGCCTGCGAATCGTACCAAACGAAATGGACCAGCAGGAAATCCGGCCGATAGTGGTTCCACAGGTAGAGCGCCGCTTCGCCGCGCAATCGGTCGGGATCAACCTTACCGAGCATCGGCATCAGCACTTGCGCGACTTCCGGAAAGAGTCCGGGAGTGGCATGCCGCGCAGGAGTATCAAAATCGCGATGAGGATCGGCGACGGCGGGATTCCAAATTTCCGGAATGTTCCAGTCGATGGCCGCGCCGGCGCTCACCGGCCAACTTAGGGCGGCGATTTTGCGGCCGCTGACACGTGCCACATCCCATAACGCGGGCGCGCGCAGCGCGGGCGCGAACCAGCACCAAGGCCGCGCCTTTTCCGTGGGATCAAGCGATGCCAGGTGGCTGTAAATGCCATGGTCGCGCGGGGGCAGCCCCGTCACAATCGTGGCGTGCGCGGGGTACGTGGTGGTGGGATAAATACTCTCCACTGCCTCCGCACTCGCCCCCGCCTTTTCGAGCGCCGCGAGATGGGGAAAGCGCTGGCACGATTCCGGCGCGCGACAAATATCCGGCCGCAGGCCATCCACTGAAAGCACTATCAACCGTGGCGATCGTGGGGTTTTCTGGCTCACCCGAATATTCCTCGCCTGTCTGGGTGCTCGCTTCTGCGGAAATAGTGAATGGTAAATAGTAAATGGTGAAAAGCAATTCCAATTCACCATTTACTATTTACCATTCACCATTTCCCAGCTACATCCTCTAATCCTTAGAACCTACCCGGTGCGCCACGCCTTCGACGTGAGTCACGAAGGCCTCCGGCTTGCCGGGTGGGGCAAGCTCGAACTTCACCTTCAGCGTTCCGTCCCCGTTCTGAACATAAGTGAGCCTTTGGCTGGCAGCGTTTGGGCGCGTGTCGCTCAGAAAAGTCAGAACTTTCCCCTCCTCGCTGGAAGTGGCCGTATAGTGAATGACGAAACCCTCGCTGTCGAAATAAATGGCCCGATCGGGTGTTTTATCAGCATCGCGATAAACCACCAACAAGTCTTCATGCGTGAAGGCCGGGCGCTGGGGTGTGGCGGGAAAATCCAGGTGGTTCCTCCGCACCAGGATTTTCCCCTGCAACTCGAGCTGGAAGGAAAACGTACCCTTTCCCTCGCCGGGCTCGCCGTGACCCTCAGCGGTCCACGTGCCGACCAGGAATTTGTACGGCGCCCAAACATCAGGCGCCTTGGTTTGTTGCGCCGCCGCGAAGGCTGGCAGCAACAGGAATCCCAGGCAGAGTATCGTTCGTCGCATCACCATTTCACCTCTCTGGACTGAACCGGTTCTTTCTTTATCACATTTTGAGCCCTCGGGCCACTCCCGGGCCCAGTATGGTTCTGTAGGATTCCTCTCACGCCGCGCTGCACAAGTGCATGCGACGTGATATAATGAGTTCATCATAGGCGATGGAGTTCGCCTTCGATCGTCCTTTTTGGGGACTGATAACTCCTGGCTGCTCTCCGGCACCAGGAGTTTTTTTATTGGGCACAGGGAGCGTGCGGAAAGCGATGGGAAATTGCGGACGATTCTTCTTATTTTGTTTGGGTCGGCGGGGACATTGGCTCGTTACGCTTTGCAGGGGCTCATCCAGTTCCACACGGAGTCGACGTTCCCGGCAGGCACGTTGGTGGTGAATCTGCTGGGCTGCTTTCTCCTGGGAGGCATTGGCCAGTTTGGTCTCGACCACCTCTCTTTCCCCCCCGAGTGGCGCGTTGCCATCACCGTGGGCTTTTTCGGCGCCTTCACCACCTTTTCGACTTTCAGTTGGGAAACCGTTCACCTTTTTGAAGACGGCGATTGGGTTCGCGCATGCGTGTATGTGACCGTCAGCGTGCTGGGCGGACTCATGCTCCTGCGCACCGGCATGCGGATGGCGAAATGGTTCTGAGCGGAGGCCTTATGGAACACCAGCGCTTTGAAGGCGAACGCACCTTGATGCGGATTCATATCGGCGAGTCCGACCGCTGGCAAGGTTCGCCTCTCTACGAAGCCCTGATCAAGCTGTTTCGCAGGGGAGGTTTCAGTGGCGTCACGGTGCTGCGCGGGGTGGCCGGCTACGGCTCGACCAGCCGACTGCATACGGACAAGATTCTCCGCCTCTCCCAAGACCTGCCGATCATCATCGAAGTCATCGAGTACTCGGAGCGAATCGAGAATATCCTGCCCAAGCTCGATGAGATGGTGGGGGGCGGGCTGGTTACGCTCGAGAAAGTTCGCGTCATCCTCTATCGGCCCAATAAGAAGTAGGGCCCCTTATTCATTGTGGCCCCAGGCTTTAACGGGACACTGGTCCCCAAGTAAAAGGCCAGCTTTTCGAGGCGCGGTTGGGGCAAAGGGTTCACCCATGGACGAGAGTCGAAAAAAAACGCCTGCGCCATCACTCTCAATCTCGCGCGCCCATTCAGCAGCCCTCGTAGCGCGGATGCTGATTCTCGAACAGGACTGCCGTGAGATCGAGCGTTTCCTGGACGGGTATGCTGGCATCTTCTATCAATATCTCGGAGTTTCCTCCGATGAGACTCGGCGGACAATTCGCACCCTTATCTCCGAGATTCTGCGAAGAATCGCTTGCATCAGATTCGACCTCGGCCTTCCGCAGCGGCAGATTGAGATTAACAGAATGCTCGCCGCGCATCTTTCCCAGATGTGGGTTACGCTGAATGAAACCAATGGACACTCACTCCGAGGTTATGGCGAGGTACCTGAGGAACTCAGTGCTTATCTCGAGCCACGCGTAGAAGAACTCCTGGGCCTTGTGGAGAGCCTGCGAGGCGCAATCGAATCTGTGAAGAAGCCGATCACCCCAGGGTCGGAGGCTGACAAGTGAAGGTGGGGAAGTGGTTTTGAGCGGAGGCCGGGGAGGAATCCAAACTTCCACTCAGCGGGGGCCACGGTAAAGCACAGAGGCGCGTATGGCTCTGGACGAACTTCACGCGAGAAGGCTCGCGACAATCGGGAAGATGTTTGACGCCGCCTTGGACCGGATGGAGCAAGTCCTCCATTCATTCGAAGAGGGCGCCGACGGGGGCGAAGCCTCCCGGCTTTCAGCGGAACAGGCCCGATTCATTCGCGACAAGATGACGACGATTCGAAACCGCCTGCGGGAAGGCCTTCAGCACTTCTCCGTTCAACTTCAAAAACCCGAGCCCAAACAGATGCTCATCGCCGAGCTTTCCACACTCTGGGTGATCCTTGAAAATGCACGACCCGAACGAATGAAGGGGTACGGACGGGAATTTGCCCCCCAGGACAGAGCGGAATGGGAAAATCTGATTCAAGCCCTCATGCATGAAACCGAGCTGATTCGGGGCACGGTACAAAAAGGAAAGAAGAAGGGCTGACGCGGCACGGATGTGCGATCACAGCAGGTAAGGATCCTCCTTCCATCGTCATGAAATTGAAGCCGGCAAACCAGATTTTGAGAACGCTCGCCGACACAAGTGACGCGGAGGGTGTTGGCAGACTGCTTCGGCTGGCGGCCTGCGGAGAGGAACTCGGCGCGAATCGAGTGGCGGAGGATGCTCGTGACCTCGCCGCCCGCGTGTCGGAAGGCCGCTTTTACCTTGCTTGTATCGGCCAGTTCAAGCGCGGCAAGTCAACCCTGATCAATGCCCTGATCGGTGAGCCCGTTCTCCCGGTGGGCTATATCCCTGTGACCGCGGTGCCCACCGTGATCCGATACGGCGCGCACAAGAGGGCCCGCATTCAGTTTCGGGACGGCGCTTGGCAACAGGTTGCCGTTTCCGATCTCGCGCAGTACGTTTCCGAAGAACACAACCCGGAAAACACCAAGGGGATAAGCGGCGCGGAAGTTTTTGTGCCCTGCGCATTGCTCTCGACCGGGATGTGCCTGGTCGATACGCCGGGCTTGGGGTCGGTGTTCACGGGTAACACGGCGGCAACTCAGGCCTTTATACCCCATATCGACGCTGCACTGGTTGTGGTGGGGGCGGATCCTCCGTTGGCGGGGGAGGAACTGGCGCTGGTGGAGGCCGTGGGGCGACAGGTTAAGAATCTCATCCTCGTCCTCAATAAGGCCGACCGGGCTACCGAGGCAGAAAGATCGGCTGCTGTTCGCTTCACTCAACACGTGCTGGAAAAGCGGTTGCGCCGTTCCGTGGGACCGGTCTTCGAAGTCAGCGCCGCGGACCGTCTTGAAAACCGGGGGCCGGTGCGCGATTGGGACAAACTACTGGCGGCGCTTCAGCACCTTGTTCAAAGCTCAGGGCGTCAACTGATCCAGGCGGCTTGCGAACGAGGAGTGCAGCGCCTGGGCGAGCAACTGCTGGCCATCATTGCCGAGGAGCGCGAGGCGCTCGAGCGGCCCATCGAGGAATCCGAGCGGAGAATCGCCGCGATGAAGCAAACTATCGCTGAGGCGGAACGCTCAATGCGTGAGGTCGAATTCCTCTGGATGGCCGAGCAGCGGCATCTTTCCGATGTGCTTGTCGACCGGCACAAAGAGTTCCTCAGTTCCGTTTGGCCTTCGGAGGAGGAGGAATTCAAGCGGACCGCGCAATCCATGCCGAGCATGATGGGGCCCTTATATCGGCGGGCCATCATGCGTGAGGCCCAGGAAATTGCGCGGCGGCACGTTATGCCCTGGCTGAAGACTGAGCAGGAGGAAGGAGAAAAGGAATATCGTCGTGTTGCCAGCCGCTTTGTGCAAATGGCGAACGATTTCCTAAAAAGACTTGCCGACGCGGGCATTCGGGAACTGGCGCGGATGCCCCACGCTCTCGACCCGGAGACGGGATTTCGGACGCGGTCGGAGTTTTTGTTTCGGGACATGATCGACGTCGCGCAGCCGGCATCACCCCTGCGATGGCTGGCTGACTTAGTTCTGGGGCTCGTCGGAGCCCGTGGTGTGATCGAGAGCGAGGGGCGGGAATTCCTGGGGAGGCTGCTGGAAGTCAATTGCTCCCGGGTGCAGAATGACATCCTCAATCGCGTGCAGGAAAGTCGCGGCCGGTTGGAGGTGGAGATTCGAAAGCTTCTGCACGAAGTCAGCCGCATCGTGGTCGAGGCCTTGACCCATGCGCGTGAGGCACGAACTGCGGGAGCCGCGGCCGTGGAAGCCGCCGTCGCCCGGCTCGACCGCCTCGAACAGGAAATTAACGATTTGTCCTCATAGCAGGAGGCATTCGCGTTGCGCAAGCCATGGGTCCCCCTCGCGCAGAATGCTTACAGGGGGCAACCGGTAATGACAAGCTACTGTCCATCTTGTTGGTGCGAAGCTGGGAGTGCATCAGTCTGCCCCGCCTGTGGCGCAGAGATTCAAAGCCTCTCCCAGGAAAGCTATGAGGAAAAACTGATCCGCGCTCTTCACCATCCGGAGCCCACGGTTCCGGTCCGAACTGCGACGATCCTGGGGGAACTCGGTTCACGAGCGGCGGTCGAGCCACTGATCGAGGTGGCCCTCTCCAGTGGCGATCCTTACATCCAGGAGGCCGCGGTCGTTGCGCTTGGGCGCATAGGAGACTCCAAGGCTCTGCCTTGCCTCACGCGTCTCAGTCGAGAGGGCAGCCTCCGGGTCAGGATTGCGGCAGACCAAACAATAAAGCTTTTGGAGGGCTTGCCGAATGCGGGCGAAGGATGACCGTCCCGGTCCCGATGTCGAACTCGTCGCTCGGCGGCTACCGGTGTTCGTGGACAGAGGCAGTGAGGTGCGCCGTCTCGACCAGGCCATCCGCAAGAGAGAGAATTTAATGATCTGCGGGCCCGCCGGCATTGGGAAAACAGCACTGGTTTCGGAGGTCATTCATCGTCTCACTTCGGATTTGGCGGCCCGCTGCCTGTACCTCCGAGGCATGAAAGACCTTCAAGACCTGCTGCGTCAACTGGTCCGCAGGCTTCACGACTTGAAGGACCGGAATCTGCGCCATCAACTTCATGACGAGGGAATTTCGGCGCTGACCTTCGAAGCATGGCTCAAGGGACAGTCGAGCAGCCGCCTGAAGGGCACCCTTTACCGAACACTGGAATGCGGTGACTACCGTGTCTTCCTCGACCATTTTCCGCCAATGACCAAAACCGTTGCGAAAGTAGTCAAGGAACTGTTTTGGATGCGCCATACACCGGTTTACTTGCTGGTTCGCGACGAAGGGACGCACCGTATCGACCGCCTCTGCCGATTCTTTTACTGGGGGGAGCGAGAGCGGTTCGCCTTGCCACCGCTTCCTGCGGAGGCTGCGGCTGAACTCTTGCTGGCGTGCATCGAGCGCTTTGGGCTTGCCAGGTTTGAGCTATCCGATTTTAAGCAAGAGGTCCTTGAGTTGAGCCGGCACATCCCCGGAGCTATTGTGAAGATGTGCATGATCGCCGCCGATCCGCGCTATCAATATGAATCACGCATAAAGATCAAATCCGTATACATCGACTATCTAATGAACACAACACCTTTCGCCGGAAGAGCAGTATCATTGAGCGAGAGCGAAGAAGATGGAATGAATTAAGACCGCATCAGTCATTGCCGTCGGGGCAGTCTTCGGGGCGAACCTTCGCTACTTCGTGAGCGACTGGCTGGCCCGCCATCAGACCGCTTCTTTCCCCCTCGGTACCATCGCCGTCAACACCACGGGGAGCTTTGTGCTGGCTTTTTTCTTAATCTGGACGACCGAGCGTGTGCTGTCTTCGCCGCAATGGCGGCTGCTCATTGCGGTCGGCTTCTGCGGCTCATACACAACCTTTTCGAGTTACACCTTTGAGACTTTCAAGATGATGGAGCAGGGCCGGTTGTGGGATGCCACGGTAAACTTCCTGGCCAACAACACCCTTTGCTTCCTCTGCGCCATTTTAGGAGCAATCGCCGCGCGAGCAATCGGATGACTTCCGACAAATACCAACTCGTCAGCATTTACTTGAATGAAGCGGACAAGTGGGATCACCACCCCCTGCATTTGGAGATTCTCAAGTTTCTATGGCACTCCGGGTGCGCGGGCGGCACCGTGCTCCGCGGATTGGCAGGCTTTACCAAGGGAGGCGGGATCGTGACCACCTCACTCGTCGACGTGGGGAGCAAACTGCCGGTCGTCGTGCAGTTTGTGGAAGCATCCGCCAAAGTCGATGAGGTCATGCCCACCCTGAGACGGATGGCCGGCGTAAGGCTAATCACCGTGCAGGAAGTTCAGGTCATTCCCCCCGACCCTTTGATTTGACTTGACCTCACAGCGCGCGGATATGAATCGAGCCGCCGCTGGTGTGCAGACGCAATTCCTCTCCCCCCGAGCCGATCGATCCACGCATGCTGGAGTGGGAGGCAGTACCCACCACGCGCACGGGCAGGTCGCTGGTAACCGAACCTCCGGAAGTTGAGGCGTCAAGATTCAGGTTGGCGGAGGGGTCAATCGACACTTCGATGGAGCCGCCGGAAGTTTCCAGTTCTCCTCCGCGGCGGCTGCCGGGGCTGTAAGTGACCCGGATCGGCCCGCCGGAAGACTTGGCCTCCACGTAGCCGGAAACCTTATTAATCCGAATTCCTCCGCCGCTGGTGTGGGCCTGGAGGTTGCCATCGAGCGCATCCACGTCAATCGGCCCTCCGGAGGTTGCAATGTTCGCATTGCCCGTCACTTCCCGGAGGCGAATCGGCCCTCCCGAGGTGTGTGCTTCCAAGTTTCCATTCAAGCCGGTAACCTCGATGGGGCCCCCCGACGTTTTCACATCGGCAGCGCCGCGCAGGCCGGAAAGGGTGATGCTTCCGCCGCCAGTGTGAACTTCCGTGCGAGTTTCCGTGGGTACCTCAATTTCAAAGTGCGCGGAAATGCTGTGCGACCACCCGGAGTCGTGCTTGCGCCGAGCCGTCACGCTTGCCCATCCCGCGCTGTTGGTAAAGCTGAACTCAAGCTCAGTGTTCAGATCAACCCGGTCGGAGGTGATCACAATGTGCGCACCCGATCGCGAAGCGCCGGTCACCGTAACGCTTCCCACTTCCGATTCCAGAGTGAACCGGCCCCCGGGCTGAAGCTCCAGATTCTTCTCGATGCGAGACTCCGCCGCTGCGGGCGACGCGATCGCCAAAAGTGATACGGCCGCCACCAGGATCCCCAGACTTCGATAACCTCTCATTTTTTCCTCCTATTGAACTTCCATGACTTGTTACGTTAGACGGGCGGCGCGAGTTCCGGTGAGCAAGAAAAAATGGTAGACAGTAGACGGGAAAAGGCGACCGCTGTCCCGGTCCGTGTTTCCTGTGTGCTGTCTACAGTATGCTATCTGCCGTTTCAACAGGAAAAGGCGCCGGTTGTCGCGATCCCTACCTACCGTATGCTGTCTACCGTATTCCGCCCTTCCGTATTCCGCCCTCCTCACTAGAGGCTGCTGTAAACGTACACGCCGCCCATGCGGACGCGAACTTTGATGTCCTGATCGCCGCTCGAATTCCAGAACATAATTCTGCGGCCCCAGCCCGCGCTGTCCTCTCCGTGCAAATCGCTTTGCACGTAGCCCAAGATGGACCGCGCATTCAACGAGCGCAGGCGGTAGATGGAAGGAACGTCGATTTCCACGTCACCGTAGTTGACGCTGATTTCCTGTTTGCCGATGAGGCCGCTGACGCGTACATCACCGTCCACGCACTTCATCGCCAAGTTGGCGTCAAAAGGCATATGGATGCGGAAGTTTACGGAGAGCTTCGACTCGGCACGGAAGGGCCGCCACAGCCGGCGCGCGGGATAAAGTGTGCGCAGCAGAACCTGCTTGTCCTGCCCAGTCAACACCACTTGCACTTGGTCGTAAAGCGGCTCAGCTTTTTTCTCGTTACCCGCTTCCACAACCTTTTCGGCAGTGATTTCCAGGCGCGGCTCGTCCCAGCCCTCTACCTGGATGTCGCCCATGCGCGTGTCAATGGTGAGCGTGCCAAAGGAAAACATACGCGCGGAATAATGAAAGGTTTTGTTGAATTCATCGGCGCGCAGAGGCGCTTGCACGCCAAGCAACATCGCGCCCAACAGGCCGAGAAACAGAGCGGGGAAGGGGAATCTCGCCAGGGCTCTCACCCCATGATGTTACGACCGCGAAAGAGAGGGAGTCAATCCGCAGATGACGCAGGTTTCCCCAGATTCATTCTGCGTAATCGGTGCAATCTGTGGATTTCACCTTCCCAGCCCAATCTGGCAGGCGTGTGCTTCGCGTGACTGGCGTTTCTGGTCGAGGTAGGCGCGAGTGCGGCGGGTCAGTTCATCGAAATCCACTTGGTGCGCGTCGAATTCCGGGGCGTCGACGCAGGCGAACTTGACCTTGTTCCCCACGGTAACGCGGCAACCGCCTCTGGAGTGCTCCTTGACTGCCGCGGCTCCATATCGTAGGCTGGACGCGTTGCATGGGTTCGAACTCTCTTGCTCCGATTCTCACACCTCACGGTCGTCTCACCATAGGTCCGGTGGATGAGGGGCCTGCCCTGGACTCTGGTCTCGCCCGCCGTCTCCATGATGCGTTCGTGCGAGGCTCCGGTCACGGCCTCCTCCAACTCGGAGCGAGCGAAGTCGGCACCGTGCTTCCGCCGGCATTCTCCTACTGGCGAGAATTTGGCACGCGATATGTGACGGCCCTTTGCACCCTTCCAGACGCCTCGACCGATCCCTCGAAAGCCCATGTTCCGGCCCCGCCGATTGGTGAACTCCAGCCACTGGCCTTGGCGTCACCCCCGATGACGGGCGCGGAGTACCTGGCAGCAGAGGTTCTCCAACGTCTCTGGCAGGAGATGGACGCGGCTTTTGCTCTCGAACTTGCGGAGTCGGGAAGCTCAATCCAGGACTTCCTCAAGCACCGCAACCCGGCGTGGAACCTGGTAGGGCGGGTGCACTTCAATCTCGCCGAAAACCGCAAGGATGAACAGGCTCCCTTCGCGTTTCTCGCCACCTACACAACCCGGCTTTCTGCACACGCGAAAGCACAGCACCTTCCGCTCGGCCAGGCGCTACGTGAATACGCAGGGGCTTTGAACAAGGATCGCCTGCTTTCGTTGCTGCTTCCCGTTCAGCGCGCGGCTGAAATCTGCCCCTGGCTAAAAGCTATGGTCGATTCGGGCGAGATCTTCCATCCGTTGCGCTGGAGACCCAGGGACGCGTTCCGCTTTCTCCAGGATGTGCCGCAACTGGAGACCGCCGGGGTGGTGGTGCGGATGCCCGCGACGTGGCGAGCCAACCGTCCTGCGCGCCCGAAAGTAACGGCTACGGTCGGCGGAAAAGCTCCCTCCAGACTGGGCATGGACGCCCTCCTCGACTTCCGCATGGAGGTCACCCTCGATGGCGAGCCTTTGACCGCCGCTGAGATCAAGGAACTGCTGGCGAAGTCGGATGGGCTCTCGCTGATCCGGGGGCGGTGGGTGGAAGTCGACCACGAGCGGCTGAGCCGCATGCTGGAACAGTACCGAGCCGTGGAATTTGCCGCCGCCGCGAATGGTCTCAGCTTTGGGGAAGCGATGCGCATGGTGGCCGGCGCCGAGGTGGCGGCCGAGGATAGCTCCGATGCCGATTGGGCCCAAGTCGTCGCGGGACCCTGGCTGGGCGAAATGCTGAAAGGTCTCCGCAGCCCGGAGGGGTTGGCCCGCATCGAACCGGGCGCCGCGCTGAACGGCACGCTGCGCCCCTACCAGCAGGTGGGTGTGCGCTGGCTCTACTTCCTCTCCAAGCTCGGTCTGGGAGCGTGCCTTGCCGATGATATGGGCCTCGGCAAGACCGTCCAAGTGTTGGCGCTCCTGCTCGTGCTCAGAAACCAGACGACCTCCGAGGCGGAAAGATTGCCGAGCTTGCTGGTGGCACCCGCCTCGCTTCTGGCCAATTGGGCAGCGGAAATCGACAAATTCACGCCGAGCCTGAAGGCGTTAGTCGCCCATCCGTCGGCCCTTCCAGCATCCGAACTCAAAGCGCTGAAACCGGAACGGCTCGGCGATGTGGACCTGGTCATTACCAGCTATGGCTCGCTTCTCCGCGTCCCGTGGTTGGCGGAGGCTCGATGGCGCTTGGTGGTGCTCGATGAAGGCCAGGCGATCAAGAATTCCGACGCCAAGCAAACCCGGGCGGCCAAGAAATTGAACGCGCAGGCACGGTTCGCGCTTACTGGCACGCCGGTGGAGAACCGGCTGGGTGACTTGTGGTCCATCTTCGACTTCCTCAACCCCGGACTGCTCGGATCGTCGAAGGAATTTACGAGCCTTGTGAAGCACCTGGCAGAGCGCCCCCACAATGCTTACGCTCCGCTCCGCGAGTTGGTGCGGCCGTACATTTTGCGGCGGCTGAAGACCGACAAGACGGTGATTGCGGACCTTCCGGACAAGATGGAGGTTAAAGCCTTCTGCCAGCTCAGCCGCAAGCAGGCAGCGCTCTACGAACAGGCAGTAAAGGAACTGGCCAAGCAGCTTGAGACCACCGACGAGGGCATCCAGCGCATGGGCGTGGTGCTGTCGTACCTGATGCGATTCAAGCAGATCTGTAATCACCCTTCACAGTGGCTGGGGGATGGCGCCTGGGCGGAGGAAGACAGCGGGAAGTGGGCACGCCTGCGCGATATCGCCGAAGTCATTGCAGCCAGACAGGAGAAGGTCCTGGTCTTCACCCAATTCCGTGAGGTTACGGCACCCCTGGCGGCTTTCCTGGGATCGGTGTTTAGGCGCCCCGGCTTGGTTCTCCACGGCGAAACTCCGGTGCGAAGCCGCCAGGATTTGGTGCGGCGATTTCAGGAAGACGAAAATGTGGGGTTCTTCGTGCTTTCGCTCAAGGCCGGGGGCTCCGGCCTGAATCTCACCGCCGCCTCGCACGTGGTGCACTTTGACAGGTGGTGGAACCCGGCAGTGGAGAACCAGGCCACCGATCGCGCCTTCCGCATCGGGCAGAAGAAGAACGTGCTGGTGCACAAGTTCGTATGTCGCGGAACCGTGGAGGAGAAGATCGACGAACTCATCGAATCGAAGCGGCAACTCTCTAGGGACTTGCTGGAAGGCGGCGCCGAAATGCTGCTGACCGAGATGAAAGACGAAGAGTTGCTCAAACTCGTTGCTCTTGATATCAATGCCGCACTGAAGGAGACGTGAGCGTTATGTACTACGAATACGGGTGGCGACCCTATGTGACCGTGGCAGAGCGGCGGCGGAAAGCCGCGCGCGAGATGGAAAAGCTCAAGAAGAAAGGTCACCCTGTCTCGCCCATCGCCATCGAGGGCCGCACCATCGCCAAGACTTTCTGGGGAAAGGCCTGGTGCGACAACCTGGAGCGCTACAGCGACTTTGCCAACCGGCTGCCGCGCGGCCGCACCTACGTGCGCAACGGCTCGGTAGTGGACCTCCAAATTGGCGGCGGTGAGGTCAAAGCCCTGGTCAGCGGCTCGGAGATTTACCAGGTGACGGTGATGGTGAGGCCGGTCTCGAAGACGCGATGGCAGTCCATTTGTACGGACTGCGCCGGCGCGATTGACTCGCTCGTGGAGCTCCTGCAAGGGCGCTTCTCCAAAGGCGTCATGGAACGCCTCTGCCGGCAAGGCGCCGGTCTTTTGCCTTCACCTGATGACATCAAGCTCTCATGCAGTTGCCCGGACTGGGCTACGATGTGCAAGCACGTGGCGGCGGTGCTCTATGGCATCGGCGCGCGTCTCGATGAGCAGCCGGAGCTTCTCTTTAAGTTGCACAAAGTCGATGAGAAGGAACTGATCGCGAAGGCCAGCACGGGGCTGCCCCTGGGTGGGAAAGCGCCTGCGCCGGAGAAGACTCTTGGCGGCGAAGACCTCTTCGCGATCTTTGGGTTGGAAATGGCTCAAGCCGCGGCCCCGCTGCCCACGGATGTCCCGGCCCCATTGCCAGTTCCTCCGGCGAAGCCAAAGCCAAGGAAAAAACCTCTCAGCAAGAAAGCAAAAGCCTTGGGGCGAGCCGATAAACGAAGGAAGAACAAAGCGGCGCGTGCAGCAAGGCCCGCCCACTCACCCATACCAGCAAAATCCAGTGATAATCAACAGCCTTAGTGAACACTGGTCGCGCCGCTATTTTCCGAGGCCGATTTGGCAGGCGTGGGCTTCGCGCGACTGGCGTTCCTGGTCGAGGTAGGCGCGGGTGCGGCGGGTGAGTTCTTCGAAATCCACTTGGTGCGCGTCGAATTCCGGGCCGTCGACGCAGGCAAATTTCACCTTGCCGCCCACGCTGACGCGGCAGCCGCCGCACATGCCGGTGCCGTCCACCATGATGGGATTCAGGCTGGCCATCGTGCGTACGCCCCACTCACGCGTGAGCGCGGCGGCGGCGCGCATCATGGGAATAGGTCCGATAACGTGCGCGGCGCCTACCGGCGAGGTTTGCGTGGCCTTCCAAGCCCGCATCAGGTCCACTACCGTGCCGTGCAATCCCGCCGAGCCATCGTCAGTGGCCCATTGGACTTCATCAGCCGCGGTGCGGAGTTCCTCGTCGAGGATGATTTGCGCCTTCGAACGCGCTCCGCACAGAGCCGTGACGCGATTGCCGGCGCGACGGAAAGCGCGGGCCACGGGGAGCAACTCCGCCACACCCACGCCTCCGGCGACACAGACAACATGTCCGACATTTTCGATCGTCGCCGCTTGTCCCAGCGGGCCCAGCAGATCGGACAAAACGTCCCCTACACTCAATTCAGTCATGATGCGGCTAGTCTTACCTGCTGCCTGAACCACCAGTGTGATGCTGCCTTTTTCCGGGTCGCCGTCCACGAGGGTCAGGGGAATGCGCTCGCTGTCCGCGCGAGGGCGCAAAATCACGAATTGGCCGGGCTTCCAGTGCCGGGCGACGCCCGTGGCTTGCACTTCGAACCAGGCAATTTCCGGAGTAATCAGCCGCTTCGCCAGGATGCGATTCTCAATACAGGCAGATGGGCAGATGGTGAGTTGGGCAGTTGGGGAGACGGGGAGATTCGGGGCCGCGTCGCTTCCATCCACCTGCCGACCGCCCACCTGCCCATCTGCCTTCAGCGCCTCATGAATCGCAGCCGCCGCTGCGCGCCCGTCGCGCATGGCCAAAATCACGGTGGAGCCGCCACGCACCACGTCGCCGCCGGCAAACACTTTCGCCATGCTCGTCTGCCCCATGGGATCCACCACGATCTTGCCGCGGTTGGTTACCAGTTGCGGCGTCGAGCGCTGCACCGTGGGGTTGGGACTTTGTCCGATCGCCATGACCACGGTATCCACCGGCACCCGATACTCCGACCCCGGCATGGGAACTGGCGAGGGGCGGCCGGATTCATCGACCTCGCCCAGCTTCATGCGGATACACTCCATCTCGCGCAGAATTCCCTTTTCATCGCCAAACAGGCGGACGGGCGCCGCCAGGAATTCCATGTGTACGCCTTCCTCTTCGGCATGCTCGATCTCCTCCAGGCGAGCGCGCAGCTCGGCGCGCCCGCGCCGGAACATAATCGTGGCCTCGCTGCCCATGCGTCGCGCCCAACGCGCTGCGTCCATGGCGGAATTCCCGCCGCCCACCACCACGGTTCGTTTCCCGACATTCACAGGCGTGTCGCTTTCCGGGAAGCGAAACGCCTCCATCAGGTTCAGCCGCGTCAGGAATTCGTTGGCAGTGTAAACGCCCACCAGGTTCTCGCCCGGAATGCCCATCAAATGCGGCAAGCCCGCGCCCGTGCCCAGGAAGACAGCCTCAAAGCCTTCTGCAAACAATTCTTCCACGGAGTAAGTCTTCCCCACGATGACGTCTTTGCGGAATTCCACTCCCATCGTCCGCAGCCGGTCAATTTCCTGGCGGATGATATCCCTCGGCAGGCGGAAATTTGGAATTCCATAAGCCAACACCCCGCCCAACTGGTGCAAGGCTTCAAAGACCGTCACGCGATAACCATTTCGCACCAGGTCGTAAGCCGCGATCAGCGATGCCGGACCGCTGCCAATCAGAGCGACACGCGCGCCCTGAGGTGTCGCCGCAGGGGAGGGCGTGGAGGATTCCATCTCTCGATGCTGGTCTGCCGCAAAGCGTTCGAGCGAACCGATCGCCACGGGTTCGAGCTTCTTTCCCAGCAGGCAGGTTTTCTCGCAGTACAACTCGTGCTGGCAGACCCGGCCGCAGATTCCCGGGAAAGGGCTTTCCTCGCTAATTTTCTGGAAGGCCGCCTCAAAATCTCCCTCCGCCATCAAGGTGATGAAGCTCTTGACGTTGATGTGGAGAGGGCAGGATTCCACACAGACAGGATCTTTGCACTGCAAACAACGTAGCGCCTCAATCCGGGCTTGCTCCAGTGAAAAGCCCAGCGAGACCTCGGCCGCGCCCTGCACCCGCTCCTCGGGTGACCGCACCGGCAACACCTGGCGAGGTGCCTTGGGATTCCGCCGCAGCTTGGGCTTGGCTTCTGCCGGACGTGCATCTGCCTGATTGGGATTCTCTGGATTCACCGTTTTCCCCCTCGGGCCGCCTGTGCGCTGCGCGCTTATACCCAGCGAACGCGTTTCCCGCGCCGAGAACGCGTTTGCGGATAGCAACTTCCGGCTCAGTGACGGCCCGACGTAAAATAGGAGCAATTCATGTGCCAGCCATCCCTACTCGGAGACTCAATTTCGACCGGGGGAAGGTCGCTTCTTACATCGTGAAATGTACAAATTGGCGTATTGGACATTTTGTCCCAATTGCCTCGTTGCTGTTGTGTTCGTAAGCAGGTTGCTCCATACTCCTTCTGGACTTGAGTTCGTCTCTCGCAAATGGGGGTGTTCGTTATGGGAGTTTTAACTCAAACTCAAACGATCAAGACAGCTTACGACTCCGCCATGGAGAACTTTGAGCTCGCGGCGGATGCACTGAATTTAAGCATCGACGTTCGAAACATGATTAAGTACCCGGAGCGGATATTGCAGGTGACCCTCCCGGTACGGATGGACAACGGTCATATTCAAAGGTTTGAGGGTTACCGGGTTCAGCACAGCACAGCGCGGGGCCCGGCCAAAGGGGGAATCCGGTATCATCCCGGAGTCACGCTGGATGAAGTGAAGGCCCTTGCCACTTGGATGACGTGGAAGTGCGCGGTGGTGAACATTCCATTTGGCGGAGGCAAAGGAGGGGTAACCTGCAATCCCAAAGAGATGTCGCTCACAGAACTTGAGCATCTCACTCGCCGTTATGCCAGCGCGATTCTGCCGCTCATTGGTCCTCAGCAAGACATTCCTGCTCCGGATGTCTACACGAACTCGCAGGTCATGGCCTGGATCATGGACACGTACAGCATGACCAAAGGCTATCCCATCCCCGGGGTCGTCACAGGAAAGCCGATTGCCCTGGGCGGCTCGCTGGGACGGAATGAGGCCACCGGTCGTGGCGTTTACTACACCATTCAGTGTGCGGGTGAGCACCTCCGCATTCCTATCAAGGCTGCGAAGGTGGTGGTCCAAGGCTTTGGCAATGCCGGTTCCATTGCCGCGCAACTGCTCGACAGCAATCAAGCTTACGTCATTGCCGCGAGCGATTCGCGCGGTTGCGTGTACAACTCCGATGGGCTCGACATTCCCAAGCTCATCATGCACAAGGAGAAGACTGGAAGCGTGCTGGGCATGGTCAACTCTGAACCCATCAGCCCGCAGGAACTGCTCGCGCTCCAGTGTGACATCCTCATCCCCGCCGCGTTGGAGAATACGATTGACGCCACCAATGCCGGCGCGGTGAAAGCCAAAATCGTGGGTGAGGCAGCCAATGGACCGGTCACGCCGGAAGGCGACGCCATCCTGGAGGATAAAGGGGTATTCCTGATTCCCGATATCCTATGCAACGCCGGTGGCGTTACGGTCTCCTATTTTGAGTGGGTGCAAGACGAGCAACACCTGTTCTGGGAAGCGCAGGACGTTTACAACCGCTTGGAGCGGGTGATGAAGAACAGCTTTGCCGAGGTGTTGAAGATCCACCTCGATCGCAAGGTCAGCATGCGTACTGCCGCCAACATGCTTGGCATCAGCCGCGTTGCTGAGGCCACCGTGCTGCGCGGTCTGTATCCCTGATGGGAAGTGCCAATCCGATTTCGGACAGGTCAGGGGCCGCAACATCCCGGGCCCCTGGCCTGACTTCTTTGATCGAAGCTCTAACGAGAGGGTCCCTCCTCCTCGATTTCAAATGGAAATTTGAAGTGCCAGGCTCCGCTTTGTTGAATCCCAGGGCGCGCGGATGCCTCCACCCGGCCGCAATCTCCCTTCCTCGTCCCCGGCAAATCTGCCGATAACGAAGCGGGGGAGTGTGGGCCGCGGGCAAAAGGAAGTTTGTCGCCCTGCCTCCCTTGAACCTGCCCCTGCATCATCATTACACGGTAACCGTCGTGCCGTCGTCGCTCAGGCCAGCGCGGGCCTTGCGGTGATAGGCGATGTTGGCCAAATGGGGCGGGCGGATCGCTTGGTTGTCAATCTCGATCGGGGCGTACGTTGCTGCCGCGTGCGCACGCACTACAGGAAGTTCCGGGTGTGCGGCACGGTCTGCGTTACACCGCCCGCAAGGTTCTCCTTCGCGGCCGCTCAGTATTCGCGCGCGGTCACGATGCCCGGCTGCGGCACCGGATATCTTCCGTTGGCATCAGCAAGGAGCGGAGCCTGGGAGTCCATGGTGAACTTGTCCACGTCCGGCGCCATTTCGTGCTCGCAGTTCAGCATCTGGTCAAAGGTGATTTCCCGGCCGGTGTGGGCAGCCATTCGGCCCATGTTCGAGACCAGGCTGGCTTCCACCCCACGTTTAACCTCGTTGTAGGGTTTGTCGTCTCGTACGGCATCCACCAAGTCGTTCCATTCATTTTGATAGGGATCCTTCTCTTCCGGGTTCACCTGAGATTCCCAAATCATGTGGTCGGTCGTCATCTGACCTTTGTAGAGGCTGGAGGGCTGCCCGCAATCACCGTGCTTGGAGGCGATGGCCATGCCTTTGGAGCCGTGCAAGTAGCTCTCATAGATCTGCTCGCATCCCGTCATGCAACGCCCGTCGAAGAAAAACTTCGTGCCATCGGCATACGTATATTCCACCGAATACGTATCGAAATTCTGATCCACGTAGGCGACGCCTTCGGGACTGACCTTGTAATGGCGGCCGCCCAGGGCCTGGGCCTTCACCGGCCAAGCGTTTTTCATCCATCCAAGATGATCGATGAGGTGGATATAAAAGTCGTTGTAGCAGCCGCCGCTGGCCCAGATGAAACTGTGGAAGCGCTGCACCTGGTAGAGCAGATCGCTGATCCCGGCAGGTTTGGGAAGCGAGGAGAAGTATCCGATGGGCCCATGCATCCGGTAGCCCCTTTGCAGGATGATCTGGCCGATCTTGCCGTCATGGACACGCTTGGCCAGTTCCTGGAGCGCCCGGCTGTGACGCGACATCAATCCCACCCCGACCTTGAGGTTCTTGGCGGAGGCGTCTTGCCCGAGGCTGAACATGCGTTTGCTGGTGGGGCCGTCGACCGTGAGCGGCTTCTCCATGAAGACGTTCAGGCCCTTCTGGATGGCGTAGGTGAAATGCACCCAGCGGAACGCCGGTGGCGTGGCGAAAATGGCGATATCACCCGGCTTCAAACAATCCATCGCTTTCTTATAGGCGTCGAAGCCGAGGAACTGGCGATCCGGTGGCACGTCCACTTGGCTCAAAAATTTCTGCTGCAAATTGTTCAGGTCTTTCTCCAGGCGCTCCGGAAAGATGTCCGCCATGGCGACCAGTTTGATAGGACCGCGCTTGACGGAGAGCGCGTTCGCCGCGGCGCCGCCGCCCCTTCCGCCGCAGCCGATCAGGGCTATCTGGATCAGGTCGCTGCCGGCAGCGTGGACGGGGGGAATGGCCACGTTGGCCAAAGCCGAAACCGCAGCTAACTTGCCGGCGGTCTCAATGAATTTACGGCGGGTTGTCGAGGTTTGATTGGAAATGTCCATGGCTGTGCAGGTTCTCCCAAAAGTGTCGTTGCCTTCGCGCCGCCCGCAGAGCAAGAAGGGATGGATGATGCAACCTGGCGGGCAAAGGAAATCCCTGTCGCGCGGTACACGATTCTAGCGTGAGTTCACGCGTCGTCAAGAATAATCTTGCCGGGCCACGAAGCAACCGGGCGCAGACCCGTTTTTCCATGGTCCTCGTGAATCAAGCTGTGCAGCAGATTTCGACGCGCCTTGGAATTGAGCGTCAGGTGGAGTTCTCTGAAACGTGGCGGCTCGGTGGTTGTATCGCAAATTGGACGCTGCCGCATCGCAGAAAAGCGTAAGGCGTCCAGGCTCAGCTTGGGAGCCCAATACGGCCAAGCAGGTTACGAAAGCGAGTCGAACGTGAGAGGGGTTCAAACCTCGGGTCAGCCTTGAGGAAAACCAGAAGCGGGTCGTGCTGCTCGTAGGCCTTCTCAAGCCATTCCAAGGTGCGATCTTTGCTCTCCAGGTTGACCGCTGCCTGCGCCAAGAAGATGTATCGCACGTATTGTTGCCTGGTCATCGTGACCAGCTCTTGCAGAAGGCGCTCGGCGGAGGTTCGCCGACCAGCCGCAGCAGAGACAGAACAGAGTGTCGCTGTATAGATGGTCTCGCCATTGCCGAGCGCCCTGGCCTTCTGGCAATGGGTGAGGGCGCGTGCGTAATCGCCCTTTTGTGCGAAGCAGGCGCCCAGCATCATTTGTACCAGGGCTGAGGAAGTATCATGGCTGAGGTACCTCTGGCAACTGCCGATGGCCATATCGTAACTTCGAGCAAGGAATCCGAAAACTGCCAGCGCCGAGCCGATCACTCGAGACAGCGGATCGAGCCGCAACGCCTGTCTCATCTCCTCGGCGGCCTTGTCAGCCCTTTGGAGAACCATGTGACAGGCGGCCCTGACCATCCGCGCGCGCCCATCGCTGGGATTAAGCTCGATCGCGCGCTCGCTGCTGGCCTCGGCTTCCGACCAGTTCCAGGCGCTGTACAGGTTCCACGCCGCCATCGCGGCATGGCCGCGGGACAGCTCCGGATCCAAGGCCAACGCCTTCAGGGCAAGTTCCCTGGTTACCCACGATGTGGCGGCGGGCGGATAGTCAAACAAGAAGCCCAGACGAAACCAGGCCGTGGCGAGTTCGGCGTACGAGGGAGCACAATTCGGGTCTATTTCGATTGCCCGGCTGAAAGAGTCAAGGCCCTTTTTGATTTCCTCCTCAGACCACTGGAATAGCTGGGTCCCTGAAAGATAGGCATTATGGGCCGCAGGTATGCAGGTGGTTTCTGGACGCGATTTTTGGGTTACCGGCAAGCGGAGCTTAGCGGACAGGGCGCCCGCGAGTTCCCGGGCCAACCCTTGCTGGAGCGAGAATAAAGGCGGAAGCTGGATTTCAAAACTGTCTGCCCAGACTTGCGCCTGATCGCGCGCCGCTATGAGCCGTGCGGTCACGCGCACCCGGCGCCCGTACCAGCGCACTCCTCCTTCCAGCACATAATCCACGCCCAATTCCTTCCCGATTTGCTGGATGCTCTTCGTCGATTGCTTATAGTGCGCGACCGAGGTGAAGGCGATGACCCGAAGACGTTCCGGACTCAGTTGGCCGACTTCGGAGATGACCTCATCGGTAAGAGCATCCGCGAACAACTCCTTGGTATGATTAGCCGTGAGATTCCTCAGCGGAAGGACGGCAATCAACATTGGCTGCGGGGACGGGGCCTCTCGCTTCGAGATTTCAGCGAGCCCTGGCGCGGGGCCTGAAGTCGGAGGCCCGGGGCCAGGACCGGGTTTTTCCGCCTTCCCGCGGCTCTTTAGCCAAGCATCAATCTTGTCGGTGAAGGCATAGACCGTTTCTTTCTTACGATGGAGGTGACGACGGACGGGCAACCCCTCCTCCCGCTCCCAGCGGCTAACCGTCCGCGGGCTGCGCTTCAGATAGGCCGCGATTTCCTTCCAGGAATCCAGTCGCAGGCGGTGGGCGGGAGTAATATTGCTCGGCTTCGGAGACGTTCCTGCGTTTGACACGTTGAGGCTCCAGGGGGCCCAGTGCTCCGAGCTTAACCCATTCCACAGCAAGCTTCAAAGCAAATATATCAATATACCGAGCAAGGGGTGGCGGGAACTACAGCCAAGCGCGGCCAAACGCGGCCACGAAGGCCCTTGACGCACCTTGTCCGTTGCTGCCCCTGGCATTCGCCGCGTAGCCTGGACAAGGAGGGGATAAATCCATGCTGAAGGGTGGCGTTGTCTTTACTTCTGGCTGGAACCTTGAGCGCCCGCGCAATCGTATCAATGAAGGGTTAGGTGATGTTGTAATGGAAGAAAAGCCCCGTCTTGTCTTGCCCCGTCTGGCCAAGGGCGAGCCTTTTGACTACCAGTGCTCGCGATGTGGCCAACCGTTTCTGCTCCCCGAGGACCGGACTCCGAGGGAAGCTATGGCAGAACTATGGGCGGCCTTTAACCAGCATGTCCAAGAAGCACATCCGGAAGACGATGAAAGCACAGAGGCAAGCGGTGAGGACGCCTGGGAAAAGACCTAGCACGATGTCCCCGGAATGCCGGAATATTACCAACCGCAAGCAGCTCAAAGAACCATTCCGCGCGCCGGAGCAGACATTCTACCAATCCGCCGCGCGCTCCGCGCGCCTGCAGGCACACTCAGCACTCCAGCAGCCTGGTGATATCGCTGTGCGCCACAATGAGAAAGACAGAGCCTCGGAGGTTGAAACGTGTGACGTGAAATGAAAACCAGCGCTTCTCCTCGGGGCGGTCTCCGGAGTATTTAACCTGGAATTCCCGGCGCGCTCCATTCAGCACCTCAGTGATTCCTGTCGTGGCTATGGAAGCCATGTCGGCTCTACCCCAGGCAGCAGACCGGCAGATCTCCAAATAGTTCACGCCCAAACCGAAGTTTAAGTGTCGATAGACATGGGGTGCGCCAGTTTTCTTCCAGGCACTGTTAAAGGCAATGACTGTGCCCATAGCGTCCAGGACAGCAATGTGCGCGCTGAATCCATCAATTACGGCTTGCAACATGGGCGGGGGAGGCGCTCTCAATCCGCCTTCCGCCTCCGAGCGAACCAGCACACCGTACTCATTCAACCACCCAGCAAGTTCGCTTCGAAGAGCATACGGTACTGTGCGGACCTTGGACTTCAGCCGCCGCACGGGCAGACCCATCTGCTTTTCCCATCTCTGCACGGTGCGAACACTACGCCCCAGGAAGGCAGCCACTTCTTTCCAGCCTGCCAGGACATCACGAGATGTCTGGAGGTTGGCGTCCCTCTCAGCCTGGGGTAAGGATGGGGGGTTCGAAATCAGGAGATGTTGCGGGCGCCCTTCGATCCAGTCTGCCATCTCCTTCTGGTAGGCATGAACGAGGGAGCGCCGTTGCTTGAAAACGCGGCGAACGGGTAGGGCCGCTTCCTTCTCCCAACGTTGGACTGTCCGGACGCCCCGCCCCAAGTATGAGGCAATTTCTTCCCAACCATCCAGACGGCTTTCGCCCGGATGGGGCACTGAGGTCTCTGGTTCGTTCTGCACTAAGAAATTATCCCCCGAGGTTGTGCGTGACCCAACGATGGGTCTTGCGCCGCGGCCGGCAAATAGTCGCTTGGGAGAGGCCTCCCTTCCCCCTCATGCGGCCTCTGGCTCGCAATGAAAACAGATTTCTCCAACGTGTTTGCGTCATGGCGTGCGAGTCGAATTTGGTATTTGAAAATACGAGCCGTGTAGTTCAAATCCACAATCGCCTGCTTATTGATTTCAGCGAAGAAATTCAATTATTTCGAGACTATATCCCTCTGGCAATGGGAAGAATAGTCTCTGCTCATTGACGCAAAGAAAGCCACAATGAATACGTCAATCTGAACTGGTTCATTTTGGCAAGCTTGGGGTGATTGCATAGTGGCAATATGCCAAATCAATCTGCCGCGATATGCCATTATAGCGTCATTTAACGCCATGATCTCCTTTTGCTATCAGGAATGACGATTAGTACAACAGCACGGAGAGGAAGACTTTCGTGCGAAGCGTGAATCGGGGGCGTGGAGCGGCATTTTAGATTCGTTTTATGTGCTCCCGTCAACCCGAGAACAGAAAGCTTGTATTCATACGTGGGGTCGAAAAGATAGGGAATCTGGTGACGACTGCCGCGAGAGGCGGCTTGGCCAGGAAAACACACCGAATGGAGGGGGAAATGAAGAAGGGATTAACTCTACAGGAGAAGAACGCAGACCTCGATGTGTTGAGTGCCTTCGCGGCAGAAATGAAAGCCATGAGCGAGGCACACAACGCCGGGGACATCGACGTGGTCATGCCTGAAGAGAAGTTTGAGGGCATCTACCGGACGATGGCCAAGGGTGTCAATGACATGGTGAACGGCCACATTACCGTGAAGAAGAAAGCGATGGCCTGCGTTGCCGAGTTCGCCAAGGGGAACTTCGATGCGGAACTTGAAAAATTCCCGGGTAAGAAGGCCTTCATTAACGAGAACATCGAACGGTTACGCGTGGCAGTGAAAGCGCTGGTCGCGGATGCCAACCTGCTGTCCAAGGCAGCCGTCGAAGGCAAGCTCTCCACACGCGCCGACGCTTCTAAACATCAAGGTGACTATCACAAAATAGTTAAGGGCGTAAACGACACGCTGGAAGCGGTGATCGGGCCGCTCAACGTGGCGGCCAAGTACGTTGACCAGATCTCGAAGGGTGCCATCCCGGCCAAGATCACGGACACTTACAACGGCGACTTCAACGAGATCAAGAACAACCTCAACGCCTGCATTGATGCGGTCAATGCGCTCGTGGCGGACGCCAACCTGTTGTCCAAGGCGGCGGTGGAAGGCAAGCTGGCGACGCGCGCCGACGCCTCCAAACATCAAGGGGACTACCGCAAGATCGTGCAGGGGGTGGACGATTGTCTGGACGCAGTGATCGGGCCGTTGAACGTGGCGGCCAAGTACGTGGACC
>Ga0326727_10001532_pt1 | contig 84957 bp, 67 predicted proteins | sample MB2enrmetagenome_FD_207643 | JGI IMG/M metagenome (GOLD analysis project Ga0326727, IMG submission 207643) | Lab enriched peat soil microbial communities from McLean, Ithaca, NY, United States - MB29MY | ecosystem: Environmental > Terrestrial > Soil > Wetlands > Peat | place: USA: New York... | reverse complement strand
TCTTCGCTGCCTTCAAGCACGCTCTCGATGCGTTGGCGCAGGACGAAACCCGTGCGCCATACAAGCTATTGTTCGACTCATCCTAAGTTCAGCCCAAAATCCGCCGTCACTGAGGGATTACGGCCCGACGCTGGGTTGGGGGTGCGGTCCAGGCATCAGTTCCAGCGAGTCGCGGCGGCGCCGGGGTGGCTGGGGCACGGCGCGGTGGTAGTCGTGTTCTGTCGAACTGGAGAACAATGTCCGGGTGACAGACGCCAAGGAGGTGGGGGTGGGGAACCCCGCTGAAGAAACGTTCTGTCACCCGAACGCGCAAATCATGAAGAAAAGGGGTGAGCCTGTCAAGTGGGGTCCGCTGCTGCGGGTCTGCCGGTCAAGGCCGGTCTGGAGTGCGATAGGCGGGGGTGGGAGCGAGCTGGGGGAGGCTCAATCCGAAGGCCGAAACCCGAAGGCCGAAGGAAGGCCGAAATCCGAAACCCGAAAAGGTGCTCGCGAGGTTGCGCGGCTCTTGCTGCGGGAGGCTGCGTCTCGCGAAGTGGAGCCTGATGCGGCCGGGTCGTGGACAGGAACACCGGGGTCACCTTCGCGGATGTAGCCGGTTGCGACGAAGCCAAGCAGGACCTGAAAGAGGTCGTGGACTTCCTGAAGAAGCCGAAGGAATACGAGACACTCGGGGCGCGGGTGCCCAAAGGGGCTTTGCTCGTGGGCCCGCCCGGCACGGGCAAAACTCTGCTCGCCCGCGCTGTGGCCGGGGAAGCGAGCGTGCCGTTCTTCTCCCTGAGCGGGGCGGACTTTGTGGAGGTGTTTGTCGGGGTTGGGGCGGCCCACGTGCGCGACCTCTTCCAGCAGGCCAAGCAGCAGGCGCCCTGCATCATTTTCATTGACGAGCTGGAGGCTATTGTCGCCAGCGCGGCCTCCACGTCGGGGCGGTCAATGATGAACGGGAGCAGACACTTTGCTGGGTGGCCGGGGGGCGGAGGAGGTTGTCTTTGGCGAAGTGACGACGGGCGCGCAGAACGACCTCGAACGCGCCACGGCGCTGGCCCGGCAAATAGTGGCGGTGTTTGGCATGAGCCAGCGCGTGGGGCTGGCCAACTGCGCGCAGCGCCCGCCGGCGTTTCTGGCCGGGCCGGAGTTCCCGCTCCAGCGCGATTGCAGCGAGCAAGCTGGCCGCTAGATTGACGAGGAGGTCGAAGGCATCCTCGACCGGTCGCACGTGGAGGCGAAGGAAGTGCTGACGGTGCATCGCGATCAACCGGAGCGCGTGGCTGTCGAACTGCTGGCGCGCGAGGCCCTCGACGGGGCAGAGTTTTACCGGTTGGTGGGGATGCCACACCCCAAAGAAGCCGGGGTGGCGGTGCCCGTGGCGGGCACAGTGTCGGCCGCCAAGGCCAGCGACAAGTCGCAGGGGCAGGGATAAGTCGCTGCTATCGGAATTTGTTCGCTCTGGAGCGTAAGGCGGAACTCTGGTTTGGCGGTGAACGGAGCTCCCGGGTTCTTGAGCCTGGTGGGTCTGGGCGGTCGGGCCGGAGGCCCGCGCCACTGGCAAACCGGAGGTCTGCCCCACGGCTGGAAGGTTGCCTTCGCTGGGGAGGGAATGACGAATGCGGCCCCTTTGGTGCGACGGCATTCCACAGGTGGCACAAGCCTGTTGCGAGCCTGTTGCGAGCCATCGGCAATGGAGTACGGATGGTGTACCTATGGTGTACGGATCGTTTACGGATGGTGTACGTATGGTGTACGCATGGGGTACCTAGCCAACTGATCGCGTGCTGCTGGCCTGTTACAAGAGAGGGTGGCAAGGGGAAACGGACCGGATCAGGCAGACGCGGTTGGTTGCGCGGACGAGACAAGGGCGCGTTTCCCGCGGCCAGCAACCGCTATCAGCATGGGTCGTCGGTCATGGCTGTGCGACCTACTCACTCGCGGCTGTGGCTTTTTCTGGCGTGGCAGATTCAATGCGGTAGAGGTGGGTCCGGGTTCGCAGGAAGAAGGCTTTGCCAGAAACCGCGGGCGAGGCCATGAAGCCGTCAGCAAGGGAATTGGTGGCCAGGACTTCGAAGGTGCGGCCGGGTTTGAGGACGGTGGTGGTGCCTTGCTCGTTGAAGAAGTAAAGCCGCCCATCGGCATAGACGGGCGATGCGGCGTACTTGCCCGCGATGCGATCAGTCCAGACGGGCTGTCCGGTCGCGGCATCGAGGCAGGCGACGTAGTTTTCTTCGGCGGCGTCGTAGATCAGCTTGTCCACGAGGAGCGGCGAAGCGTATATGCCGACGTGCGTCTTGAACTTCCATGCGACGCCGGTGTCGGTGATGTCGCCTTGACCGTCGGTTTTCAAGGCCCAGAGTTGGCGGGTGGAGAGGCCGGTGACAAAGAAGGCGAGGCTGCCGTCGAAGAGGGGTCTTGGGGCAGTGGAGTAGTCGTTATACCGGACTCGCCAGAGTTCGTGGCCGGTGCGCGGGTCGTAGCCATAGGCTGCCTTGGCGCCGGCGCTGAGCAGGAGCGGTTTGCCCGCGGCGGTGACGACTAACGGGGTGCCGTGGGCCTTGCGCAGGTCCCCGTCGCGCGCCATCTGGCCCGGTACATCCTCGTCGTGCCAAGCGACGGAGCGATTGGTCTTCCAGACAGTGTCGCCGGTTTGCTTGTCGAGGGCGGCGAGGTATTGGAGGTTGGCACCGTCGAAGGTGAGGATAAGCAAGTTCTCGAAGGCGACCGGGGAAGAGGACGGGCCGCGGTAATGTCGGCAGGGCAGGTCGCCTCGTTTCCAAAGCACCTTGCCGGTGCCGGTGTCGAGACAGGCCGTGCCAAAGCTGCCGAAGTGGACATAGAGCCGGCCGGGCTCGATGACCGGCGAAGGCGTGGCGTAACAGTTCATCGAGGCGCCGTTGCCGAGCGGTTCGGGGTTGTCGCTGTGGAACACTTTTTCGTTGAAGCGGATGGCGCCGGTTTCGGCGTCGAGGCCGATGGCGAAGAAGTCATGGCCGTCGAGGGTGGCGGTAGTTAGCCAGACCTGCCCGCCCAGAACTACGGGTGTGGACCAACCGCGATAGGGAATCTCTGTTTTCCAGCGGACGTTGTTAGTCTCGCTCCAGTGGAGGGGGAGGCCAATGGGTTTGGTGTCGCCCGGGGCCGAGGCGCGGCCATCGCCCCACGGCCCGCGGAACTCGGGCCAGTCCGCCCATGCCGCCGGCGCACCAAAGGCAAATAAGGCCAGCGCCAGGCAGAGGAGCGGTCTGCTCTGGCCGCCGCGAACGGAGGCTTTGCGGGAGACGGAGAACGGGCTGTTGTCGCAATTCATGGCTAAAGGTTGGTCTGCCAAGCGGGGCAAGTCAAAGGATTACCATGTTCCCTGGGCTCAGGAGGACGCGGGCTGGGAATGCCCGGCGGTTTGAAGGATGCCCGGGTGATAGACGCCAAGGAGGTGGGGGTGGGGAACCCCGCTGAAGAAACGTTCTATCACCCGAACGCGCGGATTATGGCGAAGGGGGGGCGAGTCGTCAAGCCCTCTCTTTCGTAATTTTCCGCGGGCACCTTGACATGCCGGAGCGTTGTGAGAGACTGCGCCCTCTATGGCTGAACCAAAGACGGGTGAGTTGATGGAAAAGATCGTTTCGCTCTGCAAACGACGAGGATTCATATTCCAGTCGTCGGAAATCTATGGCGGGCTCAACGGTTTTTGGGACTACGGCCCGCTGGGGGCTGAGCTAAAGCGCAATATCAAGGAGTGCTGGTGGCGCTCCATGACTCAACTGCGGGAAGACGTGGTGGGCCTGGATGCCTCGATCATCATGCATCCGAAAATCTGGGAGGCCAGCGGCCATACGAGCACGTTCAGCGACTTGATGGTGGATTGCCTGCTGACGAAGAAGCGGTTTCGGGCGGACCAGATCGAGCCGCAGAGCGGCACGGCTTACTTTTACACCGGCGCGAGCGACGGCCAGGGCAGCAAGGAATGCCAGGATGCCTTTTCGGTCCTCATTGCGACGGGCAAACATGCTGAATACGCGCGGAAGGTGGCGAGGCAGTTTTACCAGGAACGTGGGCTGGAGAACCCGGCGCTGCAGAGCGAACGCACCGACGAGCTTAAGAATACCACCCGCTATAACCCTGAGAATGGCAGCCTGCTGACCGAGCCCCGGCCTTTCAATCTGATGCTTAAGACCTACGTGGGGCCGGTCGAGAGCGCGGACAATATTTCCTATCTGCGTCCGGAGACGGCGCAGGCTATTTTCGTTCAGTTCAAGAACACGCTGGAAGTGTCGCGGCAGAGAGTGCCCTTCGGCATCTGCCAGATCGGCAAGGCGTTCCGCAACGAGATCAACCCGCGCAATTTCACGTTTCGCTCGCGCGAGTTCGAGCAGATGGAACTGGAGTTCTTCATCCGCCCGGACGAGGTGGTGCAGAAGATGGCCGGCTCAGTTGCGAGCCTGTCCGACCCCCAACCCGCAATCCTCAACCCTCAACCCAGTTGGGGCTGGGAGCTCTGGCACAAATACTGGGTGGAGCAACGCATCAATTGGTACGAGAGCATTGGCCTGGGCCGGGAGACGCTGGTCGAATACTGGCAGAAGAAAGAGGAGCTGGCGCACTACGCCAAGGCGACGGTGGACATCCTGTTCAAGTTTCCCTTTGGCACGCAGGAATTGGAGGGCATCGCCGCGCGAGGCGACTTTGACCTAACGCAGCACCAGAAGTTCAGCGGCAAGTCCATGGAGTATTTCGACGAGGAGGCTAAGGCGAAGTACGTGCCGCACGTCATCGAGCCGAGCGCGGGCGTGGACCGGCTGGCGCTGGCGTTGATCTGCAACGCGTACTGCGAGGACCAGGCACCGGATGAGAAGGGCAAGCTGGAGTCGCGGGTAGTGATGAGGTTCCATCCACGCGTCGCGCCGATCAAGGTGGCGGTGTTTCCGCTGCTGAAGAACAAGCCCGAGCTGGTAAAGAAGGCCAAGACGGTGCGTGACTTATTGCGCCCGCACATGTCTGTCTTTTACGACGAGGCCGGCGCGATTGGCCGGCGCTACCGCCGGCAGGATGAGGCGGGCACGCCGTTCGGCGTGACGATTGATTTTGAGACACTCGGCGAGCAAGGCCCGGCGTTGCAGGACACCGTCACTTTGCGCGACCGTGATACCATGAAGCAGGAACGAGTGAGAATCAACGAGCTGGTGTCTATGTTACTGGAAAGAATCCGGTAATGAGCACGGACGCGGGACTGGTTAAGAAACGGGCGCCGACGCTTTATGCGATTATCGCCATAAAGCTGCTGAAGGGGCTGCTGTTCGTAGGGCTGGCGATCGTGGCCTACACGCTCTCGGACAATGACCTGCCGGCGGAATACAGCAACCTGCTGCATCATTTACGGCTGAACCCGGAGCGGAGGTTCTGGGCCGACCTGGCGGTGCAGATCGGGCAACTCACCGAAGCGAAAGTCCTGTGGGCGGCGGCCGGGACGCTGGTCTATAGTCTGTTTTCGCTGGTCGAGGGGGTGGGCTTGATGTTCCGGGTAAGCTGGGCCGGCTGGCTGACGATCGGGGAGTCGGCGTTCTTTATCCCCATCGAGATCTTCGAACTGGTGCGTCGGCGAGTTCCGGCCCCCCCTCATCCGGGCCACAAGCTGATGGTGCTGGTTATCCTGGTGATCAACATCGTCATCGTCTGGTATCTGCTGCGCAACCGGGATCGTCTCTTCCGGCATCATCATCAGCAGTGATGCTGGCCGGGACGCGTTCCACCGCGTCCGTGATGGTTCCGGAAAGGAATCGGACGCGGTAGAACGCGTCCCTGCCTGACTGCTTAAGCTACTTTGGCCGTGACCGGCGGGGGCTTTCGTGGCAAGGTGCGGGGGTGATCACGACGGAAGCAGTTAAACTCCTGGAGAAGTTTCGAGCGGGCGGTGTCAGCCGGGATGAAGTGGTGCGGGCGTTTCAAGCGGCGCCGGTGGCGGACCTTGGCTTTGCGCAGGTGGATACTCACCGCGCCCTGCGCCGGGGGTTTCCCGAGATCATCTTTGGCGAGGGCAAGACACCGGGCCAAGTCGTGAAAATCGCGGCCAAGCTCTTCGAGCGCGAACAGAGGGTCCTGATCACCCGCGTGGCGCCTGAACATGCGCGCAGCCTGCGCCGGCACTTCAAGCGCGCCGTTTACCACGAACTGGCGCGGTGCGTGATCATCGAGAACAAGCCGCTGCCAAAGAGGCCCGGCACCATCGCCGTGGTCTGCGCCGGCACCAGCGACTTGCCGGTGGCCGAGGAGGCGGCGATCACCGCCGAGGTCATGGGGAATCGCGTGGACCGAATCACCGACGTAGGCGTGGCGGGCGTGCACCGACTCTTTGGCCGGCTGGACACCCTCCAGCGCGCGAACGTGATTATCGTGGCGGCGGGCATGGAAGGGGCCTTGCCGAGTGTGGTGGCGGGGCTGGTATCAAAGCCCGTTATCGCGGTGCCGACGAGCGTAGGCTATGGCGCCAGTTTCAGTGGGCTGGCACCATTGCTTGGCATGCTCAACAGTTGCGCGAGCGGGCTGACCGTGGTGAATATTGACAACGGCTTCGGCGCCGGATATGCGGCAAGCCAGATCAACGCGCTGGGCGCGGGATAGCATGAAAACCCTTTACCTCGACCTTTTCAGTGGCATCAGCGGGGACATGTTCATCGCCGCGTTGATTGATCTGGGCGTCGAGGCACGCCTTTTGGAGCGGGAGCTGAAGAAGTTGCCGCTGGAGGGCTATCACCTGCACGTCACGCGCGGACGCAAAGCGAGCCTTGAAGGCGTAAAGTTCGACGTGCACCTCTCCAGCGAGCACGACCACAGGGAAGAGACGCCTAATCATGGCCACGCCCACTCGCACAGCCATGCCCACCCGCATGAGCACGGCCGCACCTTTGCTCAGATCCGGCAACTGATCGCCGGGAGCGAGCTCTCTGACTGGGTGAAACAGAAGGCCGTGGCCATCTTCCAACGCATCGCCGTGGCGGAAGGCAGGATTCACGGGCTGCCGCCTGACGAGGTGGGCTTCCACGAGGTAGGGGCGGTGGACTCGATTATTGACATCGTCGGGGCGTGCGTTGCTCTGGAGATGCTGGGCAACCCGCGTGTGTTGGCGAGTCCGGTAGTAGAGGGGACCGGCTGGGTTGACTGTGCGCACGGACGTTTTCCGATTCCCGTTCCCGCGACGCTCGCGATTCTGGGCGGGCGTGGGATTCCCCTGTCGCAATGCGCCGAGCCGAACGAACTCGTCACACCCACGGGGGCCGCGCTGCTGGCGGAGTTGGTTGATACCTTCGGCCCCATGCGAGGGGTGGTGGCGGAGAAGATCGGTTATGGCCTCGGCAGCCGGGACAACCAGACGCGGCCTAACGTGCTGCGGGCCTTGCTCGGGGAGCCGAAGACCGGGACACACGAGGAGGGAGCCGGGACAGCGGCGCACGATTGGGAAACGGACGCCGTTGTGGTACTGGAAGTAAACCTCGATGACCTCAACGCGGAGATCCTGGGCCACTTGATGGAGAAGGCGCTGGCTGCCGGCGCGCTGGACGTGTTTCATACGGCGATCCAGATGAAGAAGAACCGGCCCGGCGTGCTGCTGACCGTGCTATGCGCTGAGGCCAATGGAGACAGGTTCACCGAAATGCTGGTGCGGGAAACCAGCACCTTTGGCGTCCGCCGTCATCCCGCTGAGCGGCGCAAGCTCCGGCGCGACTTTGTGACGGTCCGGACCCCCTATGGCGAGGTGTCGGTCAAGGTTGGCCGGCTCGACGGCGAAGTCCTCCAGGCGGCGCCGGAATTCGAGTCATGCCGAATGCTGGCCGAACAGGCCAAGGTTCCCCTCAAAGAGATTTACGCAGCCGCCCTCCGTGCCATCCCGCCTTCCTTGTTGAGATGATTGACGCCGACCTGCTGAAGATACTGTGCTGTCCGGAGACGCACCAGGAAGTGCAGTTGGCGGAAACGGCAGTCATTGACAAGCTGAACGGGCAGATCGCCGCCGGCACTCTGAAGAACCGAGGCGGCCAGCCGGTGCAGGAGAAGATCGAGAGCGGTCTGGTTCGCGCCGACGGCAAAATCCTTTACCCGATCCGGAATAACATACCCGTAATGCTGGTGGACGAGGGGATTCCGCTCGCCGGGTAGGGCAGACTCCCGCAATGCAACAACTCAGTTGTGCATGGCTGAAGTTTTGTGAACACTAGCCATGTCTCGAAAGAGAAAGTCATTCCCGCCTGTGGTGCCACGGCAAGTGGCGAAGGCGGCGGCGGAACCGGCCGGAACTCCGCCGATTCCGCGCGGGCGCTTGTGGGTGTATCGAGGTGTGGTGGGGTTGGGTTTTCCTCTGGCATTTTTCCTGTTGCTGGAAGGCTCCTTGCGACTGGCCGGCATAGGATATCCAACGTCGTTCCTCTTACGGGAGAGGGTCCACGATGGGGAGGTTCTGGAGCAGAATGACCGCTTTGCGTGGCGTTTCTTTGGACCTGACCTGGCTCGCCAACCATTCCCTTTAAGGATTCAGGACCCAAAGCCAAGCGATACGGTCCGAATTTTCGTATTCGGGGAATCAGCAGCCTTAGGAGATCCTCAGCCCGACTTCGGCTTGTCGAGGCTGCTGGAAGCGCTGTTAGAGGGGCGATACCCCGGGGTACGGTTTGAGGTGGTCAATGCGGCGATGACGGCGATTAATTCGCACGCAATCCTGCCGATCGCGCGGGATTGTGCGAGGGCGGGGGGTGACATCTGGGTGTTTTATATGGGGAACAACGAGGTTGTAGGGCCGTACGGGGCGGGGACGGTGTTTGGAGCGCGCGCGGCGAATCTGGCCTTAATCCGTTGGAGTCTTGCAGTCAAGGCAACCCGCACGGGACAATGGCTGGATGGCCTGCTGCGTGAAGCGGAGCGGCGGCCTGATTCGAAGAGGGAGTGGGGAGGGATGAAGATGTTTGCTCAAAACCAGGTCCGGCAGGACGACCCTCGCATGGCAGGGGTCTATGCCCACTTCGGCGACAATCTTGCCGACATGTTGAATGTGGCGCGGAAGGCCGGGGTGAAGGCAGTGGTTAGCACCGTGGCAGTCAACCTGAAGGATTGCGCTCCTTTCGGCTCGCTCCACCGGCCGGGTCTGTCGGCTGGCGAGTTGGCGGAGTGGGAGCGGCTCTATGGGCAAGCCATCGAAGCGCAGCAGGCAGGACGATGGGATGAAGCCGTGGAGCAGCTTAGCCAGGCGGCGCGGATTGATGCCAGCTTCGCCGAACTTCATTACCGCTGGGGCAAATGTCTCGTGGCGCAGGGCGAGGATGGCGCGGCCCTGACCCAGTTCACCCTGGCGTGCGACCTAGACACCTTACGATTCCGGGCCGACAGCCGGATCAACGAGATCATCCGGCGGGCCGCAGCGAGGCCTGCGCGGGAGGGCGTCCGGCTGGTTGATGCGCAGGAGGCGCTGGCCCGCACCAGTCCGCACCAGCTTGTTGGGAACGAGTATCTGCATGAGCACGTCCACTTAAGATTCGAAGGCAATTACGTGTTGGCGCGGTCTATTGCGGAGGAGGTCGCCAAGCTGTTGCCGAGGCTGCCGGCGCGGGCCGACGCCCGTCCATCATGGCCTTCATTGGCGGAATGCGCGCGGCGGTTGGCATGGACGGATTGTGCCCGGTATGAGTGTGAGAGCGACGTTTTGCGGCGGATGACCGACCCGCCGTTCAAGAGGCAGTTCGACCACGCGGAACGCATCGGGATGCAGCAGCGGGAGCTTGAGCGGCTCCGGGCTGCGACATCCCCGGCCGGGTTGCAACAGGCCGTAGCCCGGTGCCAGGAGGCAGTTGAGAGCGCACCGGAGGACTGGGTAGTGCGCAAGGAACTGGCCTTGGCCCAAGGCAGGGCCGGAGATTTTGGCGGCGCCGCCAAGTCCTGGGCGCGGGTTGTGGACGTGCTGCCGGACGATGCGGAAGGCTGGCTGGAGTTGGGTCGGAACTTGGCCGAACAGAAGCTAACAAAGCAGGCCATCGGGGCGCTGCAGCGCGCCTCGGCGCTGGAGCCCGGTTCAGTTTTTGCTCTGTGCACCCTCGGGCAGGTGCTCGCGGCAGAAGGAAGGACCAAGGAGGCGGAAGGCGCGTATGAGAAGGCTTTGCGGATCAAACCTTACATGAGCCCGGCGCATGTGGGTTTGGGGCGGCTGCTCGAGGCGGCGGGACGGCCAGCGGATGCGGAACACCACTATCGGGAGGCATTGAAGACCCGACTTTACACGCCCGCAGCGCTGGCTGCCCTGGGCAGGCTCTGTTTCGAAAAGGGCTGGCTCAATGAAGCGACGACGAACTTCATGGATGTTCTGCGGCTGGACCCCTTGGATGCGGCCACGCACGTCAATCTCGGTATCACGTTGGAGCGACTGGGCCGACGCGCGGAGGGGCAAGCGCATTTTGAAGAAGCGGTACGGTTGGAACCTACTCTGGCCGAGGCTCATGTCCGCCTGGGTGTGGAACTTGGGCGCCAAGGCAAAGATCTTGAAGCGATGGAACACTTCGCTGCGGCGTTGCGGGCTCAGCCGGACTTTCTGGAGGCGCGTTTGAATCTGGGAATTGCCCTGGTCCGCCTGCATCGCGATGCGGAGGCGCTCGAAGAGTTTCGCCGGGCGCTTCGCCAAGACGCGGGGAATAAGACCGCTCTCCAGTACGTGGAGCGCCTGAGCCCAAAATGAAAACGGAGGCCGGAGATTAGTCTCCGGCCTGCTCGATTCCTGCTGCCAGTTCGCCTGATCCGCTTTGCGGCGCTTAGTGCCTATTTCTGCAAGCGGAAGTAAGAGGCTTTGCTGGTTGTGGGGACCATGACTTGGTTCATGCCGTTGGTCACGAGGGGCGTAATGCCGACGGTGCTCCCAGCCGAAGCCGCGGCCGGCAGGCCAGGTGTGGACCAGAGGGTGAAGCCGGTGGCCGTTGTGGGCCAGGCGATCACGATATTGCCCGGGGTAGTGCTCACCGACAGCTAGGGCGGCGCCATGAACGGCGGTGGCAGCACCACAACTGCTAATCAGCCGGCTGGGAAGCTCCACGTAGCCGTTCGGGTCACCGCTGAAAACCACCTAAGTGCCGGAGATGGTAGCATTGCTCCAGAGGTAGCCGTCATGGTGCCGTTTACCACTTCAAAGTGTTTTCCGGGATAGCGGCCCTCGAGCAAGGCCGCCAGTCCGAGCATCATGGCTGACAGGCGAAAGAGCCATAGCCGCACGGGCGGCGTGGCCGGGGGTGGAGGCCCCGCCGCTGAGGCGGGTCTCGAGCGCCTGGAGCTGGAACGCGTCATCGCGCCAGGCGGTAATATAGCTGCGGGACGGAGATCGGAACGCTCACTTGCCAGCAGCCGCCGGCAATTTGCGGTGTTGGCAGCCCGTTTGACCAGGCTGCCGGAAGGAGATTCGTCGCCCATTGGACGTTGAATCCGGATGACGCCAGCGGCCACGTCAGGATCAGGTTGCCGCCGGATAGTCCGGTGCTGAGAATCGGCCTCGTCGTGCTCAAGAGCTGGTTTGGCCCCAGGGCGTGGGTGGCGACGATATCCACCGGCTGCAACGCGCCGTTGTAAATGCGAAACTCCTCGATCGTGCCCTGCATGCCCGCGTCCGGCCAGTTATCGGCGCCCACGATATTGCGAACATCCTGCACCCCCGTCATGGGGATGGTGACGTTGGAATCGGCGCCCGCCAGCACACCATTCAGGTAAAGGGCCACGTAACCTCCCGGGGGATCAAACACGGCGGCGATATGAATATTGGTGCTGCCATCCAGGCTGCTTCCCGAGCCCAGGTCCATATATTGATAGTCCACATTCGCATTGTCGGAATCAGAGATGCCGGCAATGGTCGCGTTGTCGCTCGAATGAACACATACATGGATGTCATACTCGGAAGCTCCACCCGCATCCTGGTTGCCGAAATCGAACAGGTTGGCCCACGTATATTGGTTGGGATAGATAGTCGCCCAGGCTTCGACAGTCACGGCTGGGTCGATATGATTCGGGCCGATGCCGTAGACAGAATTGGTGAGGATGCCGGACGGCAACTGCAAGTAGTCGGTGGCGGGCGCCGCCGAAGTGGTATTGGGGAGCACCAATTGGCCGTTCCGGATAGCCGCGTGGCCCACGAGTGTGCCGTTGGCGTTGCCCACTGTATCGTTGGCGTTGCCATTGGCAAAGTGATAGCGATGCGTGAGCCTCGTCGGGACATAGGTTACCTCTACCGCTTGTGTTGCGGACAATCCCAAGCTCGCGTAGGTGGCGACGATGCTGGCCGTGCCCGAGCCCACGCCCAGGACATTGCCATAGGCGTCAACCGTGGCGACATTCGTATTGGCGGAGAACCAGGTGATGGCGTGATTGGTATTGGCCGTAAGGTCGATCAAGTTGCCGGACAATTCACCCAAGACTGTGGAAGGGACTGACTCGCCGCTCGTGAGAGGCGAAGCGAATTGCAAAATCAGGTTCGTGTACGTCGTGAGTCCCCCGACGCCAACCCGGAGGATGGAAAGGGAATTGCCGAGCAGGGTGAGTATGAAATTGGTTCCGGCGTTGGCGATGACGTTGGTGACCGGAAACACGTACGCCGGCGACAGGAAGGTGTTTTCGTCCCCCGCACTGCCGGAGGCCAACACGATGGCGGTCGCCTCGGGCGAGATGGAATTGACACCCCGCACGTTGAACGTGGTGGTCAGTGGTGCGCTATAGGGATTGACTGCCTTGACGATGACCTCGCCGCTGGAATGCGCGTAAGTGGATGAGACCAAAAGCCCGGCGTTTTGCGTCGCGGGCAGCGTGACATCCTGTACGAGATTGGTGGCGGCCTGCGTCGCATTAGTGCCGAGATAGCACTGCGCCCGGGCGCCTGTCACCACAATGCGGATGTAGTACCACAGGTTCTCCGTGATGTACTGGGGCACCTGGGCGTAGGTGGTCTTGCTGCCGTTAACCATTTGCTCGATCCCGTCCAGCGTATCGCCCCAGCCGCCAATGTTCCACCAGGTCCAATTGCTATCGTCGAGCACATTGAAGAGGATGAGGAACCCCTCATCGCCGGCCACTTTGCGCGCCTGCAGGCTGAAGGTATAATTCGCCCAGTTCGTGTTCCCGGCCGTCGAGTAGCAGTCCGTGGTGATGGCGGTTTGCGCATACAACCCGTTGGTGACGCTCCAGGCGCCGTTATACACGCTCCAACCGTTGGCTCCGTCGGCCGCGAAATTGCTCTGATAAAGCGTGACGCCGTTGCTGGTGACGACGAGGTTGGTGTACTGGACCGAAGTGTTCCAGGAGCCCAGGCCGATGGCACCCCGCGTGACGGAGGTGTTGACATTGGACGCCAGCATCACGGTCGTGGGCAGGATGGTGTCGCCGCGATTCCGGCTGAACATTTGCTGAACGTAATAGGAGGGGGTGCCCAATACGGCCCGCGCGCTGTCGTAGTAAATCAGGTCGGGTTGCCACTGCATTCCGTTCACGTTGGCGAAGAGCGGCGCGTAGGAGGCCATGAGGACCAGGTCGGAGTTGCGCTCCAGGCCGGTCATGAAGGCCGCTTCGCCCAACGCGGAGCCCAGGTTGTCGTAGGCCCCGGGATTGGCCGTGACGGCGTACTCGCCCACAAAGATCTTCGGGCCGCTGCGGCTGTAACCGTCATATTGTGTGGCCAGGGAAATGAACGCCGCGGCGCTGGAGTAAAAATGCTGGTCCTGAATTTCCACCGGCGCGCTGTTGCCCGCGTCGGTGCAGATGAGGCGCATCGTGGGATAGTTCGATTTGATCGCGCTGTAAAACAACGCGTAGCGCTCGTCGTAGTAAGGGCCGCTGTTCTCGTTGCCGATCTCGAGGTACTGAAGGTTGAAGGGCGCGGGATGGCCGTTGGCGGCACGCTGCGCGCCCCACGTGGTGTTCGTGGCGCCGTTGGCGTACTCGATTGCGTCGAGGGCGTCCTGCACCCAAGGCCCCATTTGCGCCAGCGGAACGGTGTTGTTGGTCGCCCCGTCCCAGCCCAGCGACAACCCGCAATTGATGGCAAAAAGCGGCGTCATGCCGAGGTCCTCGCAGAGCTGCAGATACTCGTGGTATCCCAAGCCATCCGTGGACCAGTAGCCCCAGGGGTTCGCATGGCCCGGGCGCTGGGCGACGTCCCCAATGGCCTTCTTCCACCGGAAGGCGCCAGTAAGATCCGCGCCCTCAACATAATTGCCCCCGGGAAAGCGCAGGAACGAAGGCTGCAACCCCGCCAGCATTTCGGCGAGGTCGGCGCGCAGGCCGTTAGTGTGGTTCCGAAATGTCGCCTGCGGAAAGAGCGAGACCAGGTTCAGCCAAACGGTGCCGGGCTGCGAAATGCTCAACACCAGTTGCGCGTTCGTGTCCGTGCCGCTCGGTTCCAGTGCCGCGCTGAAAAGCTGCCAATTGGCGGTCAGGCCGGTGAAGGAAGCCGCCGCATAGACCGTGAGGCCATCGGCGCTCTCCAACTGAGCGGTGATCGGCCCGGTGAAGCCGTTGGCAGCCGCGGCATAGAAGCTCAGGCTATGGATGGCCCCCGCTTGTAGCGACATTCCCCAGAAGCCGGCATTGGCCGCGCCAACGCTGCCGACGCCGGATTGCATGGTAAGCCTCAACGAGTTGGTGATATTGGGATTCAGCGGCTTGCCAGAATCCATACTGAGGACTCCCGCCGCGGTGCCTTGGGCAACCAGCGTCCAATAGTCGGGATTGGCAGGATCGTAAAACGAACGGTTGCGAACCATCTCCGCGTAAAGGCCTCCCTCGCCCGCGAAATTGATCTCCTCGAAGAAAATGCCGAACAGATTGGAGCTGACGATCGCGCCCGGCTGATCGGCTGCAATGGACACGGTGGCGGCGGTTTGGGCGCAGAGCACGTTCGCCGCCAGCAAGCCCAACCCGCACAAAAGAACCGCAGTGCGCGCTCGCTTTCGATTCATCCCTCGCTCCAGTTGGAAGGGTATGCCAGACAAAAGCCGCCCGCCGCGTGGCTCGGCCAATCACCTGGGCCACGCGGGGGCGTGATTGGACTGTTCGGCTGATCCTACTATTGAACCAACCGGAAGAACTGGGCCGCGCCGGACGCCGGCAGGGTGACCTGCCACTTGCCGTTAACCAGTTGCGCAGTTGGAGACGTGAGCGTCGTCCACGATCCGGACGAGAGGCTGGCTCGATACTGGGGCGTGAGCCCGGTCGCGTTGCCAGGCCACGACAGCGTCAAGGCGCCCTGCGAGACGGAGGCGGACAGCGTCACCTTGGGGGCGGGCAGTTGATCGGGCCCGGCCGCGTAGTCCATCTGCACGGCGTCGGGTTCGAGCACGCCGTTGTAGATGCGGAGCTCGTCCACCGATCCTTGCATCCCGGGGTCGGGCCAGTTGTCAGCGCCGACCTTGTTGAGGACGGCGACCACGCCGGCCATCGAGATCGTGACCGAACTCGATCCCATGAGCACGCCGTTGGTGTAAACGGCAACGTATCCGCCGGGCGGGTTGAAGACGGCGACGATGTGCATGTTGGTGCTGCCGTCCAGGGCGGTTCCGGCGCCGCCGTCCCAATACTGATAGTGAACGTTGGCATTGTCAGAATCGGAAATCCCGATGATGGTGTCACTGGGGTTGGCGTGAACGGCGACATGGATATCATAGGCGGAATCGCCGGAGGCATCCTGCGAGCCGAAGTCGAAGAGATTGGCCCACGTGTATTGGCTGGGATAAACCGTGGCCCAGGCCTCGACAGTGACGGCCGGATTGTTCGCGTTCGTGCCGATGCCGTTGACGGAGTTGGTGATGATGCCGGCCGGCAATTCGAGGTAATCGGTCGCGGGGGCCACGGAAGTGCTGTTGGGGATCAGCAACTGGCCGCCGCTGATCGTAGCGTTTCCAACGAGCGTTCCGGCCCAGTCGGGCCCGCCGACGGAATCGCTGGTATCGTTCGTGAAGCTGTACCGATGCATGAGGGTCGGCGTGAGCGGCGAGCGGTTGACGGTAATCGTCCCCTTGTTGGTGACGCCCTGGTAAACGCCGATAATGGTCGCCGTGCCCGGGTTCATGGCGTGGAGTTGGCCATCCGCGCCAAGGGTAACGACGTTCGTGTCGCTCGAAGTCACCGACAAGCCAGCGAGCGGGAGCACGCTGTTGGCCGCGAGGTCGTAGTTGGTCAGGGTCGCGTAGTTGGCGAGGATTTTGATGGGCGCGGCCTGGATCCACTCGAGGGTCGTGGGGAACTGCATCGAGAGCGACTGCAATGGGCCCGGGCCGTTGGTCACCGCGCTGGGGATGGCGTTCGGGCCGGCGAGGTCGCTGATCGCCACACCCTGCGACGTCAGCGCGCCGTTGTAAATGCGGAACTCGTCCAGCAGGAGGTCCGGGTAAGGATCGCCATTGTAGGGGGAACGACCGATGTAGCTGTACACGTCGTTGACCACCGACATCGGATCAGTCACCTTCAGGTTCTTGCCGACGAGTTCCCCCCCCTGGTAAAGCGCGATATACCCGCCCCCGGGATTATAGACGGCCGTGAAATGACAATTGGTGACGCCGGCGAAGGCGCCGCCATAAGCGCCCTGCTCGGCGTTATAACCGGGGTCAGTACCCGTAATGCAGGCATAATTGCGCGTGAGCGAACCAAAGATATAGGTCTCGCCCGTTCCGCCCGCGTCGGTATTGCCGAACGAGTAGTACATGCTGTAATAGGCGGTCGTGGGCAGCGTGCTTGGACTGCTGACCCAGCCTTCGATGGTCACGGCCGGGTAATTGCTCAGAACGCTCGCGGGCAGGTTCACGAACTGCTTGCTGGCGGAGGCGATGCTCAACTGCGAGCCAGTAAACGTCCCGCCGTTGGGGAGCGTGCCATTGCCACTGGCACCGCTGACCGAGTCGTGGACTGTCGCGCCCACATTCCCCGCGCCGTCATCGGTCTCGCCGAAGCTGTAGCGGTTGGCCAGGACGGACGTCGGTGGGACCACGGTGATGGTCAGACTCGAACTCACGCCGTTGTAGGTGGCCGTGATCTTAGCGCCGCCTTGCCCGACACCGTTGATGACGCCGTTGGTGTTCACCGTGATGATGTTCGTATTGGCGGAGGTGTACGTCACCGTCCCCAGGGAGGTGATATCGACCGCGCCTGCAAAGAGCGCGGTTTGGATCAGCACCTGCGCCTGCTCGTGGGTCCCTTGCGCCAATTGATAGAACGGCACGTTCAACTGGACATTCGTGACCGTCCCGGGGTCCAAGCCGATCGTGCCCGGTCCCGCGACATCGCTGCCCGCGATTTGCAGGGCGTTGAGCGCCCCTTTCCAGATGCGGAATTCGTCAATGTTCAAGTCGCTGTAGGGGTCCGCAGTGTAAAGCGACCGGTTGATGTAGCTCTCAGTGTCCTGCACCGCGCTCAAAAGCGTCGTCACGTTTCTATTTATAGACTGGAGAACGCCGTTGGTGTACAAGGCGACGTAACCATCCGGCGGATCAAACACGGCGGTGAAATGGACCGGGCCATTATTCAAGGACGCTCCCTGGGAAGTCCCCTGCTCGCCGTTATAGCCCGGGTCCGCCCCCGAGATGCAGGCGTACTGCCGCGCCAAGGAACCAAAGATGTAGTCTGCCCCCGCGCCGCTCCCGTCCGTGCTGCCGAAGCCGAAAAGGAAGGAGGCCCACGCGAGACCGCTGTCCGCCTCGGCCCAAACATCAACGGTCACGGCCGTGTAGTTGCTGAGGATGCCAGCCGGAAGATTCACATACTGCAGCAGACCGCCTTGCATCTGCAATTGCGTGCCGGTGAAGGTGCCGCCCCAGGGCAGCGTGCCGTTGGCCCCGCCCACCGAATCGTAAACGGTGGCGTTCAGGTTGCCCGCGCCGTCATCCGTCTCGCTGAAGGAGTAGCGGTTGACCAGCGTTTGGGCTGAGACCGTGAGTTGGAGGGCCGCCAACGCGGCGCAAACCCCCGGAACCGCGCGGCGGGCCCGGTGAAGAATAGGATGCTTTTGGATCATAATCAGGATTTGGTTTGAGGGGTTAATGAGTCAGTCCGGCAACCGTGTATTCGGGATTTCTTTCTAGTTATCGGAGCTTATTAGCGTAAACCGGCAGATTGGGTTAACCAAAGAATGCCTCTTCCGAAGCGAGGGATTTCTTAGGTTCTGGGGTGTGCCGTTCACCACCAGAAAACGGGGGCGCCGCTGCCGGCCTGATCACGGGGGACCATGTACGGGAACTTGCGCCACTCGCTGTGACCATCGAGCATTCCCAGGTTGCCACCCAATGGAACGTTCCCGTTCATGTGAGGCGTCAAGTGGTGTTTGGTGTACCCGCCCACAATATCGGTCCAGTTGTACCGAGCTGCCGCCGCCATCATGTTCTCGCCCGGTGCGGAGATCGTCGCCTCGGCGACCAGGACCCGGGTCGCCGTTGACGGCGCCGGGCCGACGGTTACGCCGGCCGAGGTGGTGGGCGCCTGCGGCACCAGCGAGCGATTATAGTTGGTCGGGTCGAGGCTGGCCTCGCCCGCAAAGGTCATAGCGTAGCCCAGGACATGAAAGTCGTTGGTGGCATACACATAATAGAGGTTGTAATTGTCCTGGTCGGTGAACCGGGGCGCGGTGCCGGGACAATACCACGATTTGTATTTGATCCCGTTGCCCTCCAGCAAGCTACCCACGTTCCACGGAAAATCCCAGGCCCAGTTGCCAAGGTTCTGCCAGACCGGCAGTTTGTCCTGGCTGTCTACTCCATAGAGATAGGTCGCCAACGTCACTTGCTTGGTGTTATTGAGGCACTGTATGCGCAACGCCTTCATTTTGGCCCGGCTCAGGGCCGGCAACAACAGGGCCGCCAGGATGGCGATGATGGCAATAACGACCAGCAGCTCGATCAAGGTAAATGCGCGCCGGCATGAACTTCTCATAACTCTTCTTCGTTTCTCAAAAGACCCGCAGTCTCTCGACCTACTATTTAAGGTTAGTTAACCAGTCCTCGGAGGGGCCGCAACGCCAATTTGCGGAAAAGAACCGCCAATTTGCGGCTACGGCCGGGCGGCGGGGCGTACGCCGTAACTCTTGCGGTAGGTCACCGGGCTCACCTTCTTGGCGGCGCGGAAATATCTGGCGAAATGTTGGACGTCCTCAAAGCCCAGCGAGCAAGCGATCTCTCCGACCGACAGGTCCGTCTCGACCAACAGCTTTACTATCTGGTCGGTGCGCGCGCGGCGGATTTCATGCAGAATTGAACAGCCGATTTCCTTGCGAAAACGCCGTTCGAGCGCACGCCGCGATAGTGCTGTGGCCAGGGCCACCTCATCCACCGCCAGCGGTTCGCGAGCGTGGTCGCGAATGAAGCGCAGGGCTTTGGCGAGATGATGATCTTCGATTGCAACGACATCCGTGGACCGGCGGGCAACGACGTGCGTGGCGAACACGGTGATCTTGGACGGGACCTGCCTGGAGCCGCACATCAGGCGTTCAAGCGCCTGCCCCGCTTCGTACCCGGCCCGTTCGAAGTTGACTCCGACGCTGGACATTGCCGGGTCTGAAAGCCCGCAGACCAGTTCGTCATTGTCCGCGCCAATCACGCCCACGGCATCCGGAACGGGCTGACCCGCCAGTTTGCAGGCTTCCATGACTTGCTGGCCGCAGTCGTCGTTGCAGGCCATCAGGCCGACCGGTTTGGGAAGTGATTCGAGCCACCGGGCCAGCGTACGGCGCTCTTCTTGCCAGTCCGTCCTCGTTGGCAATAGCACATGATCTGCGGGCACCTCGAAACCCGCCTTAACAATTCGTTCACTGAAGGACTCGCGACGGAGTCTAGACCAAGGTGTATTTTCAAGCGGCGTGCTCGCATAGCCGCAGAAAGCAAAGTGCCTGAAACCGCAGCGAAGCAGGTGCTCGGCAGCCAAGCGCCCGATCGTTGCGGAGTCTGTGACCACATTGACCAACCCGGAAATCTCTTCGTTGCGATGGCCCACGACAACTGCGGGGATGCCAAAGGCGAGCACCTCGTCCAGATTGTCCGCGTCGCGCAAAATGATGCCATCCGCGTCGAGTGTCTTCAGCACCGGCCATGCCTTCTCCAACCCTCCCGGTTCCCAATAAAACGACCAAGGGCCATGGTGATGGGCATAGTCTGCAATTCCCTGGAGCAGGTTCCGACCCGACGCGCGGGAGGACTCAATCAGCAAAACGACTTTAGGTATTCGCGCCATAATCCACCGACCGGAAGATCATTTCCAGCAGGTTCTTTTTCTGGCGTCCTTGCGGCTCTTAGGAATGATCATCCGTCGGCCTTGGCGAGCCTCGGTGTGGGTTGGGCGAGGGCGGGAGCCCCTTGCCCAGGGAGCGCGGCGGTGAGGACCGCCGCGGCGCCAAGCGTGGTCGTCAGGGGTTTGGCGACTGTGCCGACAGCAGGGAGATGTTCGCTGAACATGAAGACCGTGCGGCCGGCCACGATGCACACATCGTGCCGCAGTTGGGTCATCTGCGTACGCTGGCCGTCCACCCAGGTGCCGTTCTGCGAATTCAAATCCTTGATCAGAAACTCTGCTCCCTCCTTCTCGATCAAGAAGTGCCGCCGCGAGAGCGTGTCATCGGGAATGGTCACGTCGGCGACTCTGTCGCGGCCAACGGCCATCGGTTGGTCGCCGAGTTCCCATCGCTGCGCGATCGCGCCATTCTCATCCAACAAACATAAGCCCGCCATATTCAAGTCCTCCCGACCAGGCTGGCGGGGCGCATCAACGGCCCGACAGCCTCTGGCTACATAAGACACCCTGAACCGCCTAAAGGTTACAGTTACCGCAAATCAATTTAGCACATGCGGCCGCTCTTTGTAACTCTTGAGGACCAATTCGCCGAAGATCGTGTTGGCCCAGGCGAACCAGGAGCGGGTGAACTTGCTCGGGTCGTCTTTGTTAAACGCCTCGTGCATGAAACCGGTGCCGGCGTGGGTCTTTTGGAGCGTAAGGAGGACCTGCCGCACTTCCTGGTCATCCGTGCTGGTCAGGCCCTGCACAATGAGGCCCAGCGGCCAAATCATATCCCGACCCACGTGCGGCCCGCCCGGCCCCGAAGCGGCCTTGCCGATGCAGTAGTAAGGGTTGCTGTCGGACAGGACGAAGCGCCGCGTGTTGAGATAGAGCGGGTCGCCGGGGCCGACGGCGTCAATATAGGGCAAGGACAGCAAGCTGGGGACATTGCCGTCGTCAATGCAGTAGTAGTTGCCGTAGCCGTCTATCTCGTAAGGCAGGATGCGCCCGTGCTTTTCGTGCATCGCGACGGCGTATTCGCCCAGCGCGCTTTCGACCTCGTCGGCCAGGGCGCGGCATTGGGCAGCGGAATCCTGGTCGTGATGAATCTGTTCCAGCAGGTCGGCCGCCTGGCGCAGGCTGACAACGGCAAAGAAGTTCGACGGCACCAGGAACGCGAAGACCGTCGAGTCGTCGCTCGGGCGGAACATGGAGCAGATGAGCCCGACTGGTTTGATAGGCCGGCCGTAACCGCCGCCGGCCAGGGTATCGGTCTGCACCTCGGTGCGGCGCTGGAAGCGATATGGCCCCTGGCCCGTCTTGCGCTGCTGCTCGCGGAAGGTCTTGAGCGTGAGCAAGACGGCGTCGCGCCAGGTGGCATCGAGCGGGGCGCGGTCGTTGCTGAGTTTCCAATAATGATAGGCCAGCCGGATGGGGTAGCACAGGGAATCCACCTCCCATTTGCGTTCATGGACGCCGGGCTTCATGTCGGTGCGGTCGCTCTTCCACTCGCTCACCTTGGTCTCGTTCTTGTAGAAGGCGTTGGCGTAAGGGTCCTTCAGGATGCAGCGCGTGTGACAGTTGATCACCCCCGCAATCAACTGCTGCAAATCGGAATCGTTCTTCATCAGCGGCAAGTAGGGCCACACCTGCGCGGTGCTGTCCCGCAGCCACATGGCGTCAATGTCGCCCGTGATGACGTAGGTGTCGGGCCGGCCATTTACGACCTCGAAATCCACCGTGGTGTCGAGCGTGTTCGGGAAGCAGTTCTCGAACATCCAGGCCAACTCCTTATTGCCGATGCGCGCCCTGATCGTTTCGATGGTCCGCTCCACAGCGCGGCTCTTGAACTTCCGCCTGGCTTCCGGGGTGCGGACGATCGGGAAGCCGTTTTCGGCGGCCCAGCCCACGGACCCGAGCATCAGGCTTGAGGTGAGCAACGAGGTGCTGCGAATGAATTCTCTTCGGTTCATAGCGTCACTAAATTGCCGGCGGCATTCAAGTTAAGGCTCGGGTTAGCCCAGTCGAGCGAAATCTGACCTCTGCGCCCTACCTGCCTTTTGCCAGGAGCGCCGCGATTACCTCCGGCTGAGCTGCACGGGGCTGGAAGGAGAACCAGGCGGTCTGGGATTCTCGCACTGCGGCCTGTGCTCGCAGGGGAGCGAGTTCGAGCGGGCGCCATTGTTCGGGCCGGGCGGGGTCGGCGTCAGCAGCGAGCGAGGCGGGAACCACGATTCTGCCGCCGGTCATCGGCAGCATGGCCGACCACAACACGACGGGGCGCGCGGCGGGGAGTTGGCCGGTGAGCCAAGCGTTGGCCGGCAGGCGGTGGGCGACCAGCAAATCATGCCCGGAGACCAGAACCCCGGCGCCGTCTCCCGCAGTCTCGACCCGGAGGGCGAGGGGCAAATGGACTTGAAGTTCCTGTGCCCCGCGCCAGGTGCCGGTGATCACCCACGCGTCTGCGTCCATTTTCACTTTCAAGCCTCTGGGCGCATCAACGGCCCCCACCTGCTGGTCGGGGCCGCCGGTTTGGAGGCGATGGATGCGCACTTCCGCTTTGACCAAGCCGGGCGGTTCCAGGCGGATGCGCAGGCCGTCGGTGGTTTCGCGCAGCGCAACGGTCCACTTCCCGCCCGGGCCAGGGAGGGTGGTGTCGCAGTCAATCGCCAGGTTGACGAACAGGGTCCGGGCGCTGGCCATGACGGCGCTGCGGGTGACGTCCACCATGGCGCGGGCCCAATGTTCGCCGCAGCACCACCAGGCTTCCTCGCTCAGGCCCCGGAAGGCCACGGGCTGGCCGTCAATCTGGTGCAACAGGCGGTGGCCGGCGCCGCCGTTGGGGAACTGCTGGTAGATGAAATGGTTCTTGAGCGAGCGTTCGGCGGCGTCCAGGTAACGGCCTTCGCTGGTCAAGCGCCACAGCGAGAGGTTGAGCCGGAGCCAGTCGGCCTCGGCGCAGCCTTCGTCGCGGTCGCACTTTGTCTCGAGCATCTCCTTGACACCGCCCGTGGGCAGGAGGTAGCGGGCCGCGAAGATGTGCCAATCGCGTTCCGCAGCGTCGCGCCAGCGCCGTTCGCCGGTCAGCGCGTAAAGGTCGGCGAAGCCGCGGACGGCGCAGAGGCGGCCATGGCTGTGTAGGCCATCGAAGTTGGTGACGGTGGCAGCCAACTCAGCAATGCGCTGCGCTTCCCCGAGGTAGCGCTGGTCCTGGGTCACGCGGCCCAGGCCGACCAGGCCTTCGATGCATGAGAAGTAGCAGGTGACAAAGCCGTCCGCGTAGCCGCCGCCGACACTGCGGATGTTGTCCGCCTTGTCATAGACGGGGTCTGTGGTGACGAAGTAATCCCCGAGCCGCCTTGCGAGCACGAGTGCGTTTGTTTCGCCTGTGTGGTCATAGACCTCGACCAGGCCGATCAATAAGCGCCCATTGCCCCACAAGATGGGCATGTCGCGCCCCCGCTCGATCTTGGGCAATTGCTGGTCCGCCCCGAAATGGCCGTCGGCCTTCTGGTAGAGCGGGAATCCGGCCATGACGGTCGGGAAGGCGGCGAAGGCCCTGGGGAACTGAGGCGCGAGAAAGGCCGCTGCGCCAATCCAGCGGCCTGAGATATCGCCGCTATACTCGGCGAACTTGCGGTGCTGTTTTAGGGCCACGTCGTCGAGGATGAAGTCGGGCTGGTCGAGCGGGGCCGCCGCCAACCGGTCGGCATTGAGGGCCTGGGCCGCGGCCCAGGGACCGGCGAGGCGGGCGTCCTGCGGGGCGGGCAGGGGAGGCGCTTGCCAGGCCTGGGCCTCTCGCATGGCAAGCCCAATGACGGCAAGGATGAGGGCTGTCGGACACAGCTTGTTCAGGATTGTTCCGGGCAGCAGGCGGGGTCGCAGGTTGTGGTTCGCATGCATGGGTGGAAGTGTAGGTCCCGGAGCAAGAGGTTGTCGAGGTTTGCCATTGTTGGCAGTGACTCTAAGCCAACGCGTCCACCGCTTTGCGGATGGCCTGGATATGCGCCGGGGTGGTGCCGCAGCAGCCGCCAACGATACTGGCGCCGGCTTCGACCAGCGCAGGGACGCGGGCAGCCATTTCCTCGGGGCCTTCGGGGAACACATCCACGCCGTTGATATTCTTCGGCAATCCTGCGTTGGCATGGACCAGGATCGGCGTCGCGTTCGCGGCGGCGTTCATTTCTTTGACGATCTCGATCATCTGGGCCATCCCGTTCCCGCAATTAGGGCCAATGATCTGTGCGCCCGCTTGGACCGCCGCCTGGGCAGCTTGCGCCGGAGACAGGCCCATCATGGTGCGGTAACCCTTGGCGCCGCGCTGGAACGTGAAGGTGCTGATGACTTCGCAGTTGGTGTTTTCGCGGGCGGCCCGGATGGCGAGGCTTGCTTCATCGGCGGCGCTCATGGTCTCGATGCACAGCGCGTCGGCGCCACCTTTGGCGAGGGCGAGCGCCTGTTCCTTGAACGCCGCGTAGAGCTCGTCCTCGTTCACCTCGCCGCCTACGAGCATCTTGCCGGTGGGGCCGATAGAGGCAATGACCCACTTTTCCGGGCCGGCTGCCTCGCGGGAAATCCTGGCGGCGGCCTCGTTAATCTCCGCCACGCGGTCGCCCAGGCCGTAGTGTTCGAGCTTGAAGCGGCTGCCGCCAAAGCTGTTGGATTCGATCATGTCAGCACCGGCGGCGATGTAGCTGCGGGCCACATCGAGCACTTCGGCGCGCCGCTCCAGGCACCAGAGTTCCGGGCACTCCCCCGGCCGGAGGCCCTTCTTCTGGAGGAACGTGCCCCACGCGCCGTCGGAGACCAACACCCTGCCGGATTTGACTGCCGCTAGAATGCCCTCTTTCATCATCCACTAGCCCTTCCTTGCCGGTTCACTTGACGCTCAGTTCGCGTTGAATGCCGTACTTCTCGACCCGCTTGCGCAACGTGGCGCGGGTGATGCCGAGCAGTTTGGCGGCGTGGACCTGGTTGCCGCCGGTCTCCTTGAGCGCCTGGATTACGAGTTCGCGCTCGACGGCCGGAATGACTTTCAGCTTCGGGTCGCGCCGCGCCCACTGGAACAACTGCCGTGCCAGGGCCACCAGGTCCGAAACCCCACTTTCGCCGGTGGCCGTCTGGGCGGAGAGGACCGGGGTGGCTGAAGGGCCATCGCCGGCGACTTCGGGAGGCAGGTCCTTCAACAGCACGACGTCGCCCTGGGCCACGACGCAGACGCGGCGGAGGACGCTCTCCAATTCGCGGACGTTTCCGGGCCAATGGTAGCGTTCCAGCCTCCTGACGGCGCTGGAGGCGATGGATTTGTGCTGGGCGGGTTGCTCGCCGGTGAGCTTGTGCAGGAAGTATTTCACCAGCAGGGGAATATCGCCCTTGCGGTCGCGCAGCGGTGGCATGTGAATGCGCACGCCGTGGAGCCGATAAAAAAGGTCTTCCCGGAACTGGCCGGCGGCCACAGCCTGCTCCAGCACCTTGTTGGTGGCGGCAATGACACGGACATCCGCGTCAATGGAGGCGTTGCCGCCGACGCGCTCGAATTTCCGCGCCTGCAAAACACGCAGAATCTTGGTCTGAGTCGCCGGCGTCATGTCGCCGATCTCGTCGAGGAAGATGACGCCGCCTTTGCATTGCTCGAACTTGCCCATGCGCTGGTTGACCGCGCCGGTGAAGGCGCCACGCTCATGGCCGAAGAGTTCGCTTTCCAGCAACTGCTCGGGGATGGCGGCGCAGTTGACCGCTACGAACGGCCCGCTGTGACGGTCACTGTGCTGCCAGATCGCCTTGGCGACCAGTTCTTTGCCGGTGCCGCTCTCGCCCGTGATAAGGACGGTCGTGTCAGTGCTGGCGAACTGCCCGATGAGTTTGAATACTTCGCGCATCGGCTCGCTCTGCCCGACGATCTCCGACTCCAAATCCTCCGGTTGCAACAGGGGGCGGCCACCCGGCTCGAAGTTGTAGCGGGTGCCCTCGCGCATTTCGTGGGCGGCCTTGAGGGCGTTGAGCACCACTTCCTTGAGCTTGGGCACGTCAAAGGGTTTAAGCAGGTAATCGTAGGCGCCGAGCTTCATCGCCTCGATGGCGGTTTGGGTGGTGCCATAGGCCGTCATCAGGATGACGAGCAGCTTTGCATCGGACTGGCGGATGCGGCGCAGGGTTTCGAGGCCCGTCATGCCGGCGCCCATGCGGTTGTCGAGGATGACCAGGTCGGGCTTGAGCTTTGGGATGACGCGCAAGCCTTCCTCGCCGCTGGCGGCGGTGGTCAGCTCGATCTCCGGCGCGTCGAAGTTCCGCTGGAACGCGTAGTGCACGTCCTTGTCATCATCAATTAGCAGTAACTTGCTCATGAATCATCCCTGCAATCTAATGCAAAGATAATCATTTGCGCTGATTTGGACAGCAAATTCCGCCGGCTCGACAAGCGGGGAGGCATCTCTTAGGTTGGCGTCATGGCGGAGACCGCGGCACCGCAACACCAGCCTGGCATCGTCCAGACGACCGAAGACAAGCCCAAGTCGGGCCTGGAGCCGGGCTACTTGGTCATCTGCTGGAATGACCCGGTGAATTTCATGGATTACGTGACGCACGTGTTCCAGGTCGTGTTCGGTTGGCCGCGGAAGAAGGCGGAATTCCACATGCTCCAGGTCCACGAGCAGGGCAAGAGCTTACTCACGCGGGAGAGTCTGGAGAAGGCGGAACATTACGTGCACCAGCTTCAGAAATACACGTTGCACGCGACCATGGAGCGGGACGAATGAAGCTGGTCAGGGCAACCAAGAGCCGGCTTGTCTTCGAGTTGGGCCAGCGCGAGAAGCGATCGCTGCCCCAGATCCTCAAGCTGTATCCGTGCGTGCCCTCCGCCCACCACGTGCTCAGCAAGTCGGGCCGGGTGCCGGACCTTGCGGCCAGCCAGGAGCTGCTGGACGAGGCCCTGGCGGAGCAGCGCGCGGAGCATAAGAAGCAGGTGCAGGCGCTGCTGGCCGACCCGCGGAGGTTCGGGCAGACGGAAATGGGCGCCCGGCTCTCGCTCTCGCCCGCCGAGGTGGAATGGCTCATGCAGGTGCTGAACGACATCCGGGTCGGGAGCTGGGTCATCCTCGGCTCACCGGATAAGAAGCCCGCGGAATTGACCGCCGCCAACGCGGCGCACTTCCTGGCAATGGAAATGGCGGGGTATTTTCAGATGCAGTTGCTTGAGGCGGTGGAACGTGAAACGTGAAACGTGAAACGTGAAGGACGAATTCACGCAACACGCAACACGCAACACGCAACACGCAATGGCTGAGTATGCCCATTACAATTCTCGATCGGCGGCTGCGGTTTCCGAGCCCACACTCGGCTGACGCAGAGGGCCTGGTGGCGGTTGGGGGCGACCTGTCGGTGCCGCGCTTGCTGCTGGCTTATCGCAACGGCATCTTTCCGTGGACGGTGGATCCTATCACGTGGTGGTCGCCGGAGCCGCGCGGGATCTTCGAGCTGGACCGCTTTCACGTGTCGCGCAGCCTGGCGCGGGTCATCCGGAAGGGGGTGTTCCGCACGACCGTTGACCACGCGTTCCGGCGGGTGATGGAGGGTTGCGCGGCTCCGGCGCGACACCGCCGGAGCACGTGGATCCGCCCTGAGTTCATCGAGGCCTACGCGCAACTGCACGAGCAAGGCCACGCGCACAGCCTGGAGTGCTGGCAGGGCCGCCGGCTCGTCGGCGGGATTTACGGAGTGGCGGTGGGCGGCTTCTTTGCCGGGGAATCCATGTTTCACCGTGTCAGCGATGCGTCCAAGGTCGCGCTGTACCACTTAATCGAGCACTTGCGCTGCCAGGGCTTTGTGTTGTTCGACATCCAGATGCTGACGCCGATTACCGCGCAACTGGGCGGCATCACAATCCCGCGCGAGGAATACCTTCACCGCCTGGCGCAGGCCATCCAGATGCCTGTCTTATTTTGAGGCCAGTCTCACTCGGACTGGAGGCGGTAAAACCGGGCCGCGTTGGTGCCGGCAGGCAGGGCGACTTGCCATTGGGTGTTGACCAGGAGCGGCTGGTTGGTTGTGAGCGTCCACAGTGCTGGCGGCGTGAGATTGGTCGCGGTATAGAGCGAAAAGCCGACCCCCGGCATAGGCCAACTGAGGAAGAAGCCGCTTTGTCCGCTCGTGAGGGAGACCACCGGGGGTTGTTGTGTCACCGAGGAATAGCTTGCGAGCGCCGTGTTCGACACCACGGTCATCCAACTGGCCCAAATCCAATTTGACGAGCGGGTGCCTGCAGCGATGCGAGCCTCATCCATCGAGCCATTGAAGTAGAAAACCGCGTTGGTAAAGCGCCCCAGGTTGACGTCCGCCTGATTCGCGAAGTCGTTGATCACGGCGCCGGATTGCACGTGAGTGCCGTCAAGAGAGAGATCAACGGTGCCGCCGGCCCGGTTGACGGAAGCGCAGAGCAGATGCCACTGGCCGAAGCTCACGGTGCCGGACGGGGTGGTCGCCTCGTTCCCGTTGGTGCCATCGCCGCTGGCGAAGTCAATCGTCTGGTCATGGTTCGTGTAGGTATTGACAAACCAGGCGAAGCCCAGGGAACCATAGCCACCCTTCTGGTTGGCCCAAATAGTTTGGATATCGAACGCCGTGGGGGCGATGTTCACCCAGGCGGACAGGGTAAAGGCATCGCCCAGATTGATGACGCCCACGTCGAGATATTGCGACCCGGTGAAGGCGCAGCCGTGGCCGATTTTGCCTGCGGCGGAAGAGGGGGCAACGCCCGATAAAGCCGGGTGTTGCAGCGTGCTGTCCCGATAGGGAAAGCCGTTCTCATTGAGGTGATAGACGGCGTAAAAGGCCGGCGTCCAGGCGGCTCCGTTGGTGCTGGTGACCGGCGGGTTCGTGGCAACGGGATTGCCCCAGTAGGCCCAGATGCAATCACCGGGGCCGGAGAGTTGCGGGACACTGACCCAAACGCTGGACACACCATTGGTGTTCCACTCGTCAATCTCGTATGGGATGGACTGAACCCCACTGGCGTCCGCGAAGCGGAGGTCGCCGCCGGAGGGGGAAGCGAACTGGCGATAGGAGAAGCCGGGCAGGTTGGTGCCCAGGCTGACGAGAACCGGGAAGTTGGTGAGGGTTTCGGGGCGATTGTAGCCGGCGAAGGTCAGCCCGATGCTGGAGGAAAAGTCGGCCGGATTGAGCGAGGGAGTGGAGAACTGGGAGGCCGCGGGAGCCCAGGCCTCGCCGCCCGCGTTGGTGGCGCAGAACCGGTAGAAATAGGTGGCACTCAAGGCGAGGTTGGAGAGGACGGCCATGAAGGTGGTTGGATTGAAGTTGGTATTCATTCCGAGCCGCTGGCTTTGCTCCCAAGCCCCGCGCGTCGTGCCGCCATCCTGCTGGCCATAAAACACCCACACCGTCGCGCAATCATCGCCATAAATCCCCTGCGTGAGCGTGCCTGAGACTTGGGCCGAAGAAGCACTGAGCAAGACGGGGGCGCCGGCATTTGAGACGGTCAGAGCCACAGGCACGGGAAGGGGCTGGTTCAGTTCAGGGGAGACGAGGGAGACAAATTCGCTGTCGGTTGGCAGGCGGCCATTGGTTTCCTTGAAACGGGCGACGGCCAGGCGGGCGCTGTTGTAAAAATACTCGTGCAGGTGGTAGCAGGCGGTGTGGACGTTGTTGGAATCAATGAGGCAGAACTGCTGGTTGGTCTCATTGTTGTAGATTTCCCAAAACAGAATGAATGGGAGGGCCTGCCGGCCGTAATTGAGCAGCCGCTGAATGTATGCGCGCGTGAGCGGTTCCTGAGCCGCCGTGGAATAGCCGCCCCAGCCATACTCGCCAATCCAGAGCCGCTCAGGCGGGAGAACGCCGGCCTTGGCGGTTGGAATCCTGGCCTCGATGTAGTCCAGCATGCTGTAGAGCGTGGCCGTGTCATAGTTCATGGCGTCATAGGAGGAATAGGACACGAAATCGAGGCTGGTGACGTACGGAATGACATAGTTGATGACGCGCACGTTGTTGGTGGGCCCATTGTAGATCGCATCGTGCACCCGGTTTACCTCCGCGTAATAGAAGACGTTGACGTTGCTGTGCATGGTTGCGCTCTTGGCGTCGTCCACACCTTTCTGGCGGGTGTTTTCCCAAATGACCATGTTCGACACGACGACCGGGCTGGGGTTGGTTGACCAGTTGTTCACATCGAGGTATCCGTCCCCTTCCCAATGCCCGAGGTAGAAGGTCTTGCCGGAGTTGTTGTAGTTGGTCAGCAGGTAACAGGTCAGATCGTACATTTCGCGGTAATCATTCGCCTGCTGGGCCGGCGTATAATTGACGTTCTGGAACGGGGCGTCCGGGTTCGAGAACGGATAGGCCCAGGCGATGACCCGCCGGAACGGCATGCCCAGCACCTGGTGGCAGGAGGGATCGTTGGCGGCCAGCGTCATCAGGGAGGCCACACTGGATGGGAGAGCATAGTGATATTGCCGTGGATAGTCGCTCCCAAGGTATAGCTTGATGGTGTCGCTCCCCATGCCCAGGATGGCCTGGGCCGTTTCCACCAGCAAGGTGTTGGTCGTGAACTGATAGAGGCCCGCAAACGTCTGCGTCCCGATGCGCATGTTGTAGGCATCCACCTGTGGATCGGACAATGTTGCGGCGCCCAGACTCCCAGTGGCGCCCAGGGCGATGGCAAGGAACGCCGTCAGCCCGAATAGATCCCAGCGCAGCCTAGCTACAACTCGGAGTGGAAAGCCCACTAAACCGCAAAGACGCGATGAACGCAGACCAGCAAGCCCGCAACCAATCCTCGCGTCAGCGTTTGGAGTGCGCGCAGCTTGCTGCCGCTTTTTGACCAGGCGGAGCATTCGATAGCGGCAGCAAGCTGCGCGCACTCCAAACGCATCGCCAGATTCGCTGCCCGCAAATTTGCTGCAAGCCTCAACGCACGAGGACACGATGGAATTCTTGCGCGGCGGAAGGGGGGTTAGTAAAGGGCGAACTGACGTTGTTCGTGGCCCCGGGGTCGGTCACAGTGGGCACCTGGAATAGGGGACAGCGGAACAGAGGAGATCACGACTCTGCTTGAAACACTGGTTAGCACCCGCCGGCAGATTCAATGTGCGCCCCGCCCACGCGGGCGGGGCGACGGGGAGAGCGGTACGCCTTGGAAGAGTCCTTGTATGTTTCAATCCGCGCCCCGCCCACGCGGGCGGGGCGACTCATTTCGTCGCCTTTTCAACTCGGCCCGGCGTTGTTTCAATCCGCGCCCCGCCCACGCGGGCGGGGCGACAGGATCGCCTGGTGAATGATATTCACGCCGTCGGTGTTTCAATCCGCGACCCGCCCACGCGGGCGGGGCGACCCATCACGTATTTGCTCTGTTTGCTGGCCAAGGACGTTTCAATCCGCGCCCCGCCCACGCGGGCGGGGCGACCCTGTCGTGCAGGCCCAAATCGAACCAGGTCGTTGTTTCAATCCGCGCCCCGCCCACGCGGGCGGGGCGACATCAGGTCAAAGGCTTGGCCCAGCGGATGCAGCAGTTTCAATCCGCGCCCCGCCCACGCGGGCGGGGCGACCCGTTCGAGCGAGCTTGCTTGCCCGTCGGCGGCTTGTTTCAATCCGCGCCCCGCCCACGCGGGCGGGGCGACACGGGAAGCTTGACCGGAACCGTCATGATGGCGCGGTTTCAATCCGCGCCCCGCCCACGCGGGCGGGGCGACACGAACCCACCGACTTTATTGATCTGGTCGGCAAGTTTCAATCCGCGCCCCGCCCACGCGGGCGGGGCGACATTCACGGATGCGGCGGCGGGTGAATGTTGACGAGTTTCAATCCGCGCCCCGCCCACGCGGGCGGGGCGACACCAATAAGCAGAGCGCTGGCACCAACCTCTCGTTGTTTCAATCCGCGCCCCGCCCACGCGGGCGGGGCGACTTCACCGGCATGATGAAGCAAGACGCCATTGACCGGTTTCAATCCGCGCCCCGCCCACGCGGGCGGGGCGACAACAGCGATCCGATCATGCTGCGCATAGTGGATCAAGTTTCAATCCGCGCCCCGCCCACGCGGGCGGGGCGACTGAATGTCGTGAGGACGATCAGGCCGTCCCCATCTCGTTTCAATCCGCGCCCCGCCCACGCGGGCGGGGCGACTAGGCATAGGTCAATTGGCTGCTGGAACTATAGCGTTTCAATCCGCGCCCCGCCCACGCGGGCGGGGCGACACCGGACGGCATGGAGTATAGAATGAAGTTTGACGTTTCAATCCGCGCCCCGCCCACGCGGGCGGGGCGACTGCGGCCCTGCAGGCACGGCGCGCACAGTACCCAGTTTCAATCCGCGCCCCGCCCACGCGGGCGGGGCGACGGGGTTGATGCTCGTGGGATCGTTGATGAGATCGTAGTTTCAATCCGCGCCCCGCCCACGCGGGCGGGGCGACTTCATCCTGGAGGATTTTGGCGGGAAGCGGCGGCGTTTCAATCCGCGCCCCGCCCACGCGGGCGGGGCGACCCTTAGGCGGGGATCTTAACCTGATCGGCACGTATGTTTCAATCCGCGCCCCGCCCACGCGGGCGGGGCGACGACTAGCGACGCACCTCTTTCAGCTAAATGATGATGTTTCAATCCGCGCCCCGCCCACGCGGGCGGGGCGACACATTGTGCTACGAAGTCATGTCCATTATTTCTGCGTTTCAATCCGCGCCCCGCCCACGCGGGCGGGGCGACTCATTAACTACCGGCGCCATAGCTGGAACCGGCGTGTTTCAATCCGCGCCCCGCCCACGCGGGCGGGGCGACGCCGCTACGACGGTTACGGGTGCAGGTAAGATCGTGTTTCAATCCGCGCCCCGCCCACGCGGGCGGGGCGACTTTATAGCCATTTTAGGTTCTGGCATTGCAAAAATGTTTCAATCCGCGCCCCGCCCACGCGGGCGGGGCGACCAGCTACCGCGACAAAATGGTGCAAGTGGCCGCAGTGTTTCAATCCGCGCCCCGCCCACGCGGGCGGGGCGACCCGATAAGATCGAAGACAATGTTCCGGCATAAGCTGTTTCAATCCGCGCCCCGCCCACGCGGGCGGGGCGACCGGAAGTCTGCATTTGGGATGGTCCCATCCATTGTTTCAATCCGCGCCCCGCCCACGCGGGCGGGGCGACAACGGGGAAGGCGGGAAGACGGGAAGGAAATTTGGGTTTCAATCCGCGCCCCGCCCACGCGGGCGGGGCGACATGGATGAGGTGACTCGACCCTCATACACAGAACGTTTCAATCCGCGCCCCGCCCACGCGGGCGGGGCGACAAAGGCGGATGCGCTTATTAGTGATCCGCCTTATGTTTCAATCCGCGCCCCGCCCACGCGGGCGGGGCGACATAAATGTCTACGAGCCCCCACCACCGGGGTCAAGTTTCAATCCGCGCCCCGCCCACGCGGGCGGGGCGACTGCGGCCTTGCCTTTCGACTGGGCCGCAAGGGGTTTCTACCCCTTTCTCGCCAACCTGCCAATCCCTCTCGCACGAAAGAGTCTTCAGTTGTCAAAGAACGATTACAAATCTCTCTGCGGCGCGCACTTGCGAGCGGGCGCGAAATCCTGCTTGGCTGGCCGTCGCTTGGGGTTCGCGGAAGGAGGCTCATAGGACTAGCGGCTCGCTCAGGTCCAAGGGTTTGCCCACTCCATGATGCTCGATCCTTTGGACGGCCTTTTCGTCCAGGAAGTAAAACCGCAGGGAATCCTCGTCGGCTTTAATCTCGCGCAGCAGGCGGTCCCGCAATGACGCCCACTCGGTCTGGCCCACCTGGCATTCAAATACGCTCTTTTGCACCCGCACACCGTAATCTTCGCACGCCTGGGCGACGCGCCGCAGCCGCCGCTGCCCCGCCTTCTCTACCGTGGAAACGTCGTAGGTGATTAGGATCAGCATGGTATCAGTTCCCTCAGCTCATCGCCACGTTTCGCATATCACGTTTCACGTTTCACGCATCACGTCTCATCTCGGCACGAACGGCACGTAATCCGGGATGTCCCCCCGCAGATGACGGGCCAGCACCCGCGCCTGCACGAAGGGGAATTGCGCGATCCGAAATTCCTGCTCCAGCAGCGGATGCGTCAGCTTCTCCTGCTTGCGCTGCTGGTAGCCGGTGATCACGAGCTTCCGGCCCGCATCGGTGAACTCCACCGCCCCACCCTCGCGCACTCGAAAATGTTCCGCCCCGACTTGCTGCCGGTTCACCAGTGTCACCGCCAGCCGGTCGGCCAGCCACGGGCGAAACTCCTCCATCAGGTCGAGCGCCAGCGCCGGCCGGTTGGGCCGCTCCGCATGAAGGAAACCGACAAACGGATCAAGGCCCACACTCGTCAGCGCCGCGATGCAGTCATGCCGCACCAACGCATAGAGGAACGACAGCAAACAGTTGATCCGGTCCCGCGGCGGGCGGCGGCTCCGTGCGGCGAACCCGAAGTCCTCACGCTGCTGCTTGAGCAACAAGCTGAACACGCCAAAATACGTCGCGCTCCCCATGCCCTCGGCCCCTCGCAAGCGGTCCAGCGCCCCAGGTTGGCCCAGAGCTTCGGTCGTCCACCGGCCCAACTCCTGGATCTGGCGCGCCAGGGCGTCGGTCGCCTCCGTCAACCGGGCGCGTTCCTCGGCGGCGTCTGTCTCCCGCGCGGCGCGGAGCAGCGAGTTGCGGCTGTTCTGCAGCTTCCCCGCAATGATCTGCCGCGAAATGGCCGCGCACTTGCCGGAGTCATCGGCGGCCCGGAACTGCGCCCGCCGGAGCAGCACGCTCGTGTCCGCCACACCCGTCATCCGCGCCTGCAAGTAGCCAAATTCGCTGAGGTAGTTCACCGCCACCCCGTGCTCCCAGCACAAATCCAGCGCCGGCGGGCTGATGCTGCTGGCGCCAAAGACGCATATAGACTCCAGCATGTGGATCGGGATCGAGAGCTTGCGCCAGTCCGACGCCCGCTCGCGGGTGCGTTCCTCCCGCGGCAGACCGTCGGGATATACCGGCACTTCCACTTGCAAGGTCAGGTGGTCCCGCGCCACATAACTACCATGTGTGGTCAGATACAGCGTGTTTTGGTTCACGTCGCCCATGCTTTCGCGCCTTTGGAGTCTGAATTCTCAGAACAGGTTCTTTTCTTTTGCCTCGCGCACGAGGGGATGGCCCGGTGGCAGCTTGCTCAGCAGCAGCTTTTGAAAGGCTGCGGCGCGCTTCCGATCTTCGTCGGCCTGACGCGTGCGGCGGTTCAGATGTCTTTGGCCCTTGATGTCCGAATTCTGCAGCGAGTCAGCCCACGCCCGCAACTGCCGCGAGCACGACTCGGCCAGCAATTTCAAATCGGAAATCTCAGATTTGAAATCCGCTAACCGCCGCCGGTTCTCCATGAAGCAGAGCTTGGACCGCGTTTCCCCGGCTGAGCCGCGCGCAATATACAAAAACGCCAGCAACTCGTTGGTTGTGCCGCGCTCGAATCCCTCCGCCACATTATCCGAAATGGACATCACGCTCCGTTCGATCTGGTCCCGCAGGCTGAAGCTGATCCTGAAGCGGGGGTTTTCGGTGAGGTCGAACACACGGTGAGCGAGCCGCATCGCTTCGTTCCAAACGGGCAGGTCTTCAAAACGTTTATAGGTCATAGGTTAGTTGATGGTTGAGGGTTCTTGGTTGATGGCTGTTGATTCATTGGTATTGGGCGATGCTTTGGTTTCCGGTGCTAATCTCAAATTTGCGATCTCAAATCTCAAATAGTCTGTGGGCGGCGCGGGCAACGCCGCCAGGTGCGCCCGTGAGTTGCGGCAGGCAGATTTCATACAGCGAACACTCCTCGCACGCCGGCTTGAACACTGCCGGGGGCAGCGCGGGCACCTGAAATCCCAAATCTGCCATCTGAAATCCTTCCACCAACCGATGCAACTCCCCAACCGCATCCTCTGTCAGTTTCCTTAATGCCGTCGTGAATTCCACCTCCCGCCGCCGCTTGCTCGCCGCGTGGAACACCGCCCCCCGCTCCACCCGCACGCCAAACATCTCCTCCAGGCACAACGCCTGAGCGCACAGTTGCGCGTCATCATTCTCGAACGCCCGCCGCTTCCCCTTCTTGTACTCGACCGGCCCCAACTTGGCGTAGCAGCCGACCTCAAGGGGCTCTGACTTTGATTCCGCGCTCCGCACTCCGCCTTCCGCGCTCCGATCTTCAGGCTTTGGACTTTGGAGTTTAGACTCTAGACTTTGGACTTCAACGATGTCGCACTTCCCCGACAACCCCAGCCGCTCCGACCACACCGGCAACGCCCGCAGGACCGTGACGCCCTTGGCCACTTCGTACCCCGGCAAATCCGCGTGCTCATGCGCAATGTCCCCGCGCACCGTGTGCTCATTGGCCTCGCGCCACCCCTCGACCGCCTTCAACGCCGCCCGCCGCGGACAGTAGAGGAGGTCGTTGAGCAGCGACAGCGGCAGCGCCTCCCGCGCATTCACACCGTCTGCCAGGACATTCGGCAGTGGGCTCATAGCCCTCAGACCAGCGGATCGATCTTATCCGGGATCTCCCCTCGCCGAGCCTGTTCCCAGCAGTGCTCCAATTCGGCGCGGTGGAGTTCCGCCCATTCCTGGACCAAACCGAGCACCCGGCCAGGCAAATTCCCCCGCAGCAGAGTATGGCTGCCAATCGCGACCTGCGCCTGGTGCTCGCCGTACTCTGCATGAAAATGCGGCGGCAGGTGCTCGTTGTAGTAGAACCGGATGATAATGCCGAGAAAGCGGCTGACTTCAGGCATGGCTGGCAAGGGTTTTGAGGTTGGGGAACAGGTCTTCCGGCTGCTTCCCGGTGACTTGGAGATAAAGCGCGTCCGGACATAGATCCAACTCCCCCGGCCACGTCAGCGAGCCATAGTCAGCAACATAGGCCCGGCGGAAGAACTCATAATCGCGCCAGGCGGCAAAAACACCCTTGCCGACCAACTGCGAGAGGTCTGCCACCCCTTCCACCCCGTCAGCGAACCGCAGCCAGACCCGGTAGTCATCCAGAACTTTGAACGAAGTAATCTTTTTCATACGCAAGGGGCACTGGAATACTTTGAAATCTGTTGGGGGATGCGCTTGCGAGCTTCGTCCAAGGGGACGCGTTCACCGCGGTCCAGCGAAACGAGGCCATCCGTAACCGCCTGCCGAAACTCCAGTTCGTAAATGGCGTCAACCAGCGTGGCGTCCGGCGGGAGCTTCTCCGCCACTTCCAACAAGACTTCTTTTGTGCTCATACTCCAATTCTATGATTCAGTCTGATACCCATCAATTCTTACCATAGCCCCAGCGTCTCAACCCGGCTGCGGCGGTTCTTCCTTGAGAGTCAATCCAGATGCTGCCGGCGCCCGCTCGCGTGCGAGTTGCTCGCGCACGCGATGAACCTCAGCGATCACGGGATCATGGACCTTGTATGGCTCACTGGGCAGAGGGGCCGGTTCGGTGAGCTCACGCGCCCGGATGCGGGCCCGCAACTCCTCCAACGAGTTCACGACCGGTCCGGCATGAGGATGCTCCGCGAGCCAGGCGTCCATCTGTTCCAGGAATCGCTGGGTGTCTCCGTCCGCCTGAGCTGCCAGCCGTTCCTTCACCGCTTCCAGCTCTTGGAGAATCGGTTCAGCCTTCATATTCAATCGTTCCCATCAGTTGCAACGGCGTGCAAACCACAAGTAGCAACCTGCCACTGATGCGCCAGCGTGCCGGCCGGAGGCGTGGCCACCAGATAGCTGACCACCGTCGTTTCGATATAGACGCTTTCCATGGCCGTCACAAAGGTCCCAACCCGTTTCCACCGGCCTTCAATGCTTCAATCTGTAGCAGACTCACCAGCCCCCGGCTTTCGCGGAACGCAGAGCGGAACGAGAAATCTATGCCCGTTTCCACGCAACCGGTAGCGTGCTGCGGTTGTCGATGCGGGATGATATTCATACAAGGAGTAGGCCACCGTCATGTTGCGCCTTAATCAACGGCAAGACGCCCTTCATGTAGCCCAAGAAGTCGTCGTAGCAATTCTCCTGAATTACAAGGATGTCTTCCAAACCGGGAAGCGGGCGAAACGGCAAGAAAGGCAGCCGATTCGACCAAACCTGAACACTGTTCTCCATGATTTCCTTCCAGTGAGGGCGTTCGGGTGGCCGCCTGCTCTTCAGTCGTTTCTCGATCTCGTGATCAACCAATACGGTTCGCGTATCGGTGGTAATGACCCGGAACAGTTGGGCCACCTCCGGGAAATCGAAGGCACTTTCCGCCGCGGACAGCCTCGAAACGGCTTTCTTTGGATTGTCTCTCTTCGCCTCCTCCTGCAGGGCTTTTCGGCAATGTTCCGGCGCAACCATCTTCTGCTCGAAAAGCCAACGCAAGACGGCTGCTGAGTCTCCGAACGCAGGGTGCTCTGAAAACGGAGGTTCTTTGGCCAGTTGGAAATCAATCACTGGGACACCGACGCCGAACTCGCACTCCCGGTTCACGCGCCCTGCCGTTTGAAGCAGACTCGTCAGGCTTGCGCGTTCGCGAAGTCCTGTGCGAAACGAGAAGTCAACACCAGCTTCAACACAGCTTGTGGCGATGAGCGTCCATTCCTTGAATGTTCCATGCTTTAGCCGGTTCTTGATGTGTTCAAGCGTCACATGACGATCTTTCGGGCATAAAGCCGTTGAGAGGTGTTCGCATGAAACCCGGCCCGACTTGACGTTGACGTAGTCTGCAATCGCCGCGGCAGACTGAACGGTATTCACGATCATCAACCTTGGCCCAGGGAATTTGGCCAGATAACCGGGGATTTGTTCAAGGCGAAGTGGCTGTTCTTCAGTGCAGTAAACCACCCGGCTAGATTCCTCCCGACCGGTCTCTTCGCGGCAGTCCGCCGGCAATAACTCCGGTAAGTCCTGCACCGGCGGGTTGACCAAATCCTCAAGCTCCCAAAAGCGGTTAAGTGACCCCGAAGCGAAGACGACGTGACATCCCCATTCCTCAGTCAGTTCCTTAAGCCATCGCCAAGCCTGCGGCCAGAGGTGGATTGGCAAAGCCGCGTGGGCTTCGTCAATGAATATGGCAGAGCCCGCGAGTTGGTGGAGCTTGCGCAAAGCGGCGGGGTTGTTGGATGCCAGCGTCTCGAAGAACTGGACAGCGGTGACAACGACAACTGGCGCGTGCCACTGGAAAGCGTACCCCCTGGCCTCAACACTCTCGAAGTCGGCCCGATGGTGATGGGCGGCCACGACCTCGTCGCATGTCTCGCCGCTCAGTGTCAGTGCATCCCGATAAACGCCAACGGACTGCTCGATGATGTTTGTGAAAGGGAGCACGACGAAGACGCGCCGCAATCCCTTGTCAACGGCAGCCTGGAGCAGATGTGCCATGATCGCGGTTGTCTTGCCGGTGCCGACAGGGCTGTCACAAGCGAGCATGGGCGGCGCGGACGGAGCATTCCGGGCAGCCTGATACACCTTCATGCGAAACTCGGTCCGTGCATTCTTCTTCTGTTTCGCCAGCCGTTCCACATAGTGGTCCAAACTCACCAGCCGATCCGCAGCCTGCAGAGGCAATCCTGCTTGTGGCACCGATTGGCCTCGATGCTGTGCGGTGTCGGTATGGTCGGCGTCCACCACGCATGACAGGGCGAAACGCAAGAACAGACGCGAGATTCTCGCTTCGGCTAAGCGGTCACCGTTTTGCGCTCCCGAAATGCTTTCCCGGTGAGCCGCCAGGAATTGGCCAAGGGATTTCTCAGTTTCGCCACGGAGGTTGGGGTCCCGGAATTGCGCTTCCAACGGAATCTCGCGCGGGTCTCTAATTGGGGGCAGCCCGTGATGCGGTTTGTAAGCGTGGTGGCCATAGACAAGCAGTGCCGCCCAACGCGTGGCCTTTTCCGCCAACAAATGGCAGACACCGGCATCCACATGATTAACGGGCAGTCCCTCGTTTGACGAATGGGACAGCACGGCTTGGTTTCGCTCGTCTAGCTTTCCGAGGTCGTGATATTCCGCAGCGACACCGACGGTCTGGAGGAACGCTTGGCCGTCACGGGGACGGTAACGCGCAACCTGAGCAGCATTGACTGTGGCCCCATAGATGCGGTGGCCAATCACGTTGCCGACATGATCAGCATACGCCTGCGGTGGATTACCGTCCCGCCCACTGTGGGCTAGTGGTTGCACGTTACGCTGCCGTAGCACAATTCTTCTCAAGAAACTCAGAAACCAGTTCGCGGTAGGTTGCTGCGCAGGAGCGGAGCTTCGCGTCCAGGTCTTCCCATTTGGGGACTATGTAATTCCGCGTCAACAAGTCCTTTACCGAGGCATCGGGCGGAACACGTGGCGTCGGCATGAGCGCGTCAATCACGGCGCAATCCTGGAAAGACCCGAGCGCAGACTTGTGCTCAATGTAATGGGCCACGCGTACGTTCACGTCGGGGCGGATAGCGGATGCAGTATGCGGGTAGGCGAAAGGAATCAGGCCGAGCATCAATTCGATGTCCTGTTTGACGCAGCCTGACTTGCGGCCTGTGCTTGGATTGACGAAGAAGGGCATCGTGTAGACTGCGTAAGGAACGACGTTGTAACTCAAAGGCGCCATCCCGCGATCCATACCCTCTTGTGCGCCTGCCTTCTTCGTTTGTGTCAAACGACGAATCTCTGGAAGCGGCGAGACCGAGATGCCCATGCCGAACTTCACTGCGCCTGTCTTGATGATTCCGCGGATGAGTTTCTTCTCCTCGGGAGTCAACGGAGGCTTTGCCTCTGCCGGCTCGGCTTTCGCTGCCTCTCCGGTAGGCGGTTGCTCTTTTTCGGCCTCAGCGTTTTCTTTCGTGGACTCAAGCCATGTGTTTCCAAAAACGCGGCCATCCCAGTACTTGTTCTTGAAGGTCTCACCGGTTTTGTCACCAGTGATGTCCTCTTTCACCTGCTGCCAGCTCCGCTCGCGGGACTCCAGAATATGAAACCGCTTACTGTCGAGCTTCGGCTCGGCACTCAGATGCTTCCATACATCGCCCTCCTTGTCCTCTACAAGGTCGCGGAGTTTGCGCTTGAATGAGACGGGGGAGATTTCGCCGTGCCCATCGTTCCGCTGGCGGGGCACCCCTTCTTGGTCAGGGTCGCCGTTGGGATTGGAGTTGCGCACTTCAATGATGAGAAGCCCGCAGCCACGATTGTAGAATTTATCACTCATAGGTTTTGCTTTCGGTTTTGTTGTACAGTGGCTCAGTTGATTGTCAGGCCTCAGTACTCTGGGGTTTCGGTTGGTACGTCTTTGCTAAGTATCCGAGGAGGATTTCGGCACGGTCTGCCTCGCTCGGGGGGATGCAGAAGGATGCCTCCCGCAACTCGTCGCCCAGCTTGCGAATCGGCCAGTAGGCCCACGGTTTTTCCTTGCGGGTCTTGGCCCAGTTCAGATAGGGCATGAGGCGCAAGAAGAGCGTCTGTAGCGCGCGTTGTGGATTGTCATAGGCGATCCGCATGACGGCGTTGCCAAGAAGTTGGCTGGCGATTGCGCCGTCCCGCACCTTTTGGCAATACTCGTAATGGAGCTCGTCCACGAGTGCGAGGAGTTGCCCGATTTGGTATGGAGTGTTGCTCATGTAATGGCCTTTCGTGTGTTTGAGTTTGAATAGCAGGATGCCGAGCGTTGGGACGCCCCGGAACATCAGCCGCCAGGCTCGGTCGCTGTCCGAAGCGTCCTCATTCTTGCGTCGAGTCTTCTGCCGGTCCGTGAATTCCCCTTTCCGGTACTCCTCCCGCCATTTCATGAAAAATGGGTAGGAGTTTGTGATGAGTGCCGAGAGGGCTTCGTTGACGAGCCTCTCTTCGCCATTTGCTAGAAGCAATCGAATGCCGTCGCCCGCTTTGAAGCCGTGGATTCTCTTCGAGACGGTGGAATTCATGAACCAACCGGTGTCCAACAGATCCACGACTTGTTCGGGGAAGGGAGTCCACTGAGGTTGTGGCAGAAGGACGGCTGGGACGTTTTTTGCGCCCACTTGCCAAGTGCTGGCGGCTTCCTTGAGTGCGGGTATCCCAATTCGCTGCGAAAGCGCTACCTGTGTTCGAGATTTCCCGATCTTCGTAAGAATGAACACGCGCACGCCAGCCTCAGGGAAGCGGGACGCGATACCATCGAGTGTTCGCAGCACGTCCTCCGCTTTGGCTTCGTAAGTTTTGTCCGCGACGGCGGAGGCATCTTCACGGCTGACCCCGTAAAAGAAGTCTCCAAGATCAGGCGTGACCTTATTCTGCGGTTCATCCACGTAGCAGACGAGCAGAGGATTACCAATCCCGCCGCCGGGAAGGATCCGCCATATCTTGCCCTCGCGTTCGGGATGCGTGGAATCGAATGCCCAATCAAATGCGTCCTTTATCTGCTGACGTGATTCCCTGCCGACCGGAAAAGCTTCCGCATCGATCAGGCTGTAGCGCCGGAAACAGTTCACCGCTTTCGCTTTAGCGAACAAGCTGACTTTGCCAAGATGCCGGGGCAGAGTGATGGCTGGGAAGGACTCCATGTAACCCTGCAGCGGCCCCCCAAACGCATCTTTCACTCCAGGGTCAGCATCACTCGGTTGGTTAGCGTCGGACGCGCGGTCAAGTTCGTGGAGCCTGCGACTTAGCTCAGTCAAGGACCGTTCGTGGAACGCCGGGAGCGGGAAATTCCCTCTTGGCTCAAACTGGACATAAACTCCCGGCACATTCGTTCCGGCCTTTCTCTTTCTGACGAGGAGCGTGCTGAAAGGCTTCTTGGTGATGTCGATGCTGCCTCGCGAAGCGTCAGCAGTCAGCCAAGCCGCCAATGCCAACGGAAACTGTTCTACGTCCACTTTGCGGGCACGCTGACACAGGGCAAGCATCGCCTCAGTGTCCTGAATGGGGTTGGCCAAGAGTTCCTCAAGAACTGCAGCTTCGCGATGGAGCGCGTCCTTCAGTTTCTTGAACATGTCAGCATTCCATCCGTTGATCGATGCCAGTTGCAACTGCGATTGCAGGATGGAAACGACGCCAGCGGCCTTCTTGGGGACGGAATCTGATACAAAGAGGGTTCTGAGTTTGAGTACGGGAAATGATTTCCCTGGGTCCTTCTCATACCGGCGGAACGGCGAAAGGTCAGTCACTGCCTCAACTCCGCAGACCTTGCCGTCTTCGTCCAGGTAAACGCGCAACCCCGGCTTCTTCAGGCAAGGGGGGAGGAGCTTGTGCCACGAAATCGTTTGCCCATGCTGGCGGACGGTAGCCGTGGCCCTCGCCAGAAGCATTCCTTCGTTAAGCATAGGTCAACTCCCCTTCGTTGATTCGGACGTCGTAACGAAAGATAGGCCTCCCGTCGTCGTATCGGCTTCCCCGACCACTCCACGCAAACGCGTGGAAGAAGCTGGGAATCTTCTCACCGACGGAAACGCAGCGTTTGGTATTCGGCCTGAACTTGCCGAAGTAGTCCGGGAGAAACTCCTGCCAGCCGAGAAACGGGATATCGAAGCACTGGCCCGATTCAACGCGTGCGTCAAACCGCACCTTGTAGAAATGAGCGCAATTCTCCGCGTAATCCACTTCACGCTGATTGCGCCTGTGCAGCGGACGAGTTTCCACCTTCGCAAACAAGCGGTAGCAGACGTTTTCCAGAACAACCGCGATGTGTTGAAAGGGTGACCCCCTCTCAAAGTCGCGCCTCTCACGGGCCGGACCGCCGTAGTTCGTAACGTATTTCCGGTAGGATAATGGGGCGCAAATGTGGCACGCGGTGGGGATCACCTCGACGCTGTCCAGATAGCAGATTGATTCGAAAATGCCCTTGCAAGCTTGAAACGTTGGTGCAGGATACGACACTGGCAGCATTCCATCGGGCCGCGTCCACAGCGCCGTCCGTCCGGAAATCTCAAGTTCAATCGCGTAGGGTTTCATAAAATAGCTTTAGGCAAGTGTGCGTGGACAGCAATTGCCATCGCGCCGTATCCGGTTCCGGCGCCCCGTCCGTTCTCACCGCCGTATGCGCGTAATACTTCACCTTGTGCTCAGGTTTCCTTCCGACCCTGCTACAACGTTTGTAGCTCTCACGCCCCCGGATGACAAGTATTCCTTTTCGTGTCGTCGAACTGCGGCCAAGGCCAATCTTTTGGAACTGCCATTCCGCGAGTAAAGCTGCCGACAGGGGCGAGGGCACGTATTAGCGGTATTGATGGTGCTGCGGAGAAAGCGGCAAGACTAGCGCCCCCAATGTCCCGTTTTGAGTCAGGCAGAGGGTTTTCTATGGTACTAGGGTGGTACCAGAGTGGTGCCGGACCGGCGCCGGGGTAGGGAGTGCGCAAGCCGCTTTTCGCACTATTGCGAATCCTTATACTGCGCCCGGCCTTGGAGTTGCGCCAGGCTGCACCCGAAACAACGTGGACTCATAGCGGGCCAGCCAGATACCGGGCTGCACTGCGACCAAGTTCCCGGGGTGAACCGCCACGGGCGTTTCTGCTGACAGCTTGTGGATGAAGAGGGCTCTCGTCTCGCCAGGCTTGCGTCCTGAGGTGTAACTCAGCGAATTGTTTCGTGGGGGCGGAGTCGAGACAGCAGCGGATTCGCTCGTGGAAACAGGTCCGTGGACACGGAAGGATTCTGCAAATCTCAAATGACTCTCAATAGCGGACTTAGGTGGCTGCGGGCCACTCTTGGCCGTTTTCGGTGGAACGGGCGGAATAGCGTGCCGGGCTGCCCCCGAGGCCACCCCGAGGCCACCCTCAGGCCATGTGGTAGCCAACCGGTAGGCACCCCGAGGCCACCCTGAGGCTACCCTGAGGCTACCCTCAGGCTACCCCGAGGCTACCCTGAGGCTCCCGGCAGGGTCTGGTGCAGGGCGGGAGGAACCGGGGGCTGGAGGGCCGCCTTGAAGTGGTAATTCCACGAACCAATCCGCCAAAGCGCGGGCAATCACCACGAACTCAAACAGTAACCCCGTCCACGAAATAGCGCGTCACGTCACACCGGGGTGAACCGCCAGGGGCGTTTCGGCTGACAACTTGTGGATGAGGACTCTCGTCACGCCAGGCTTGCGGCCTGAGGTTCCCTAACGAGTACCTAACGGATATCTGGTGTGCCACTGGCGAGTACCTGGCGAGTACCTAGCCAGTACCTAGCCGGTACCTAATGAGTACCTATCCGGCACTGCGGAGTTGTGCAGGGCTGTATCAAGCTCGCACCAGGGAGGGGCATTGGCGAGAGCGGTCCGGTTCGCGCGGGAACAGTCGGTGGTGCCCAAGAAAGCGGTCTGCCATCCTGGCTGGGGCGGTTAGCTGGCGGAAACCTCGAGGGAGAGCGGGGTTCGGAACCGCGCGGGCTGCGGGTCCGTTGTTCCGGCGTCGTGGGCTGCGGCTTCGGCCTTTAGGATGGCGTTGACGAGGTCTTCCGTATCGTCCGGCCTGCTTATAGCAGTTGGGGTCAGGGCGAGCCGGTCCAGCGCCCATCGGACGGTCGGGCTGGCAATGGCCAGCCGCATGGCCGGGAATCGCGCCATAAGGGCGGGCAGGTTGAGGCGCTGGTGAATGTGCTCGATGGCCAAGGCGCTGGCGAAAACGATCCAATCCGCGCCTTCCTCGACCAGTGATGCCGCCCCGCCCGTCAAGTCTTCCGTCTCCGGCACGACGGCGTGGCAGGGAACGGTCTCGACCACCGCCCCCAGGGCCTCCAGAGCTTCGGGCACTTTCTCGTGCGCGACATCGCCCCGCAGCACGAGGAACCTTTGTCCGCGCACGCTCCCGCATTTCGTAATGGCTTCCATAATGAGCGGCGTCTTGTGATCGGCGGCCACAGCGGCGGGTTGCAGGTGCCATTCGCGCAGCCGTTGGCCGGTGCGAGGACCGTAGGCGCCCAACCGTGCCGGGCCCAATTGACGCAGGTCCTGATGAACCCCGAAGAACCGCTCAAAGAAGAAGTCTATGCCTTGCGGGTTAGTGAACAAAATCCAGTCGTATGACTCCAGACGCGCTAATGCCCCGTCCAGCCCCGGCCGCGCGGACCGGATGTTGGATGTTGGATGTTGGACGTTGGAGGTTTTCCCACTTCCGCCGATCTCAGAGCCCGCATGTGCATGCGGCTCCGATTCACAACGGCCAGTATGCGGCACCCAGCGTGTGGCGGGGATTTCCAGGACGTCGGCGCCGCGTTCACGCAGGGCCGCAACCAGGGAGCGGGCCAGGTCGGATCGCTGGGTCACCGCCACGCGGCGGCCAAAGAGCGGGCGCTCTTCAAACCAGTTCAGTCGTCCCCGCAAGCTCACGACCTCGCCGATCACCGTCACGGCGGGCGGCGCGATGCCCCTCCGCCTGGCCAGCTCGGCGATGGTGTCGAGAGTGCCGACGAGTGTCTTTTGCCGCCCAGTGGTGCCGCGACTCACGACGGCCACGGCGGTGTCGGGCGGTCGCCCGTAGGCGATCAACGTCGCCGTAATCTGCTGAATATTCCGCAATCCCATCAGCACGACGAGAGTGCCCGGGACTTTAGCCAGAGCGGGCCAGTCCACTGCGTTGGTAGGACGCGGTGTCCCCACCGCGCCGCGATCGTCTGCAGATGTCCGAAGTGTGCCCGTCTTGACGCCCTCCCGCGGCGCGCTGGGGACAGCGCGCCCTGCCTTAGAAAGCGGAGCGTCGTGGCCGGTGACGATGGTGACGCTCGACGCATGACGGCGGTGAGTCAATGGAATGCCGGCGTAGCACGGCACCGAATGAACCGACGAGACGCCGGGAACCACCTCGAATGGGATGCCTGCCGCAGCCAGCGCTTCCGCCTCCTCGGCACCGCGGCCGAACACGAAGGGATCGCCGCCTTTTAGGCGGACCACCCGTTTGCCTTCGAGGGCCTTGGACAGCAGCAAGGCGTTCAGCTCGGCCTGCGAGACACAGCGCGTGCGGTCGTGTTTGCCGCCGTAGATGATTTCCGCGTGCGGAGGCGCAAAGCGGAGCAGTTCGCGGTTGACAAGCCCGTCATAGATCACCACATCAGCGCAGCCCAGTACCTCGACTCCCCGCAAGGTGAACAAACCCGCATCGCCGGGTCCAGCGCCCACCAGGTAAACGGCGCCTCTGCTGGAAGGGACGCATTCCACTGCGTCCCTGTTCGAACCGCCTCGACTCATGGCTTAGATGGCAAAGTCGCTGTATTCCGGCTTCACGACTTCCTCAGGGGGGAAGAGCATGCCGGCGCCGACAGTCGCATTCGTGCCCGGCTCGATCAGGATGAACGAACCCGTCAACCGGTTCGCGCCATAGCCGTCGAAGACGAGCGGCCCGGACGTCCTCAGGCGGACTTCGCCGATGTCGTTAAGGCCCAGCTCTGGCGGGTCCGGTTCCGGCTCCAGGGTGGTCATGTCAATACGGTCCTCGATGTCCGCAACAGCCGCTTGGACGCTACGCGTGGTATGGCGGAGGAGATACTTCCGGCCCCTCTGCAGTGGCCGTGAGTGCATCCAGCAGACTCGGGCGTGCAGGTCGGTGCTGGCGCCGGGGAGGTTGTCCGGGCCGATGATCATATCACCGCGGCTGACGTCAATGTCGTCTTCGAGCAGCAGGGTAATGGATTGCGGGCAGAACGCTTCCTCCAGTGGGCCGTCGTAAGTCCAGATCTGCTTGACGATGCTGACCAGGCCGCTTGGCAGCACCATGACCCTCTGTCCGGCGCGCACAATGCCGCCGGCAACCTGGCCGCTGAAGCCGCGGAAGTCGTGCAGTCCAGGGTCCGTCGGGCGGTTCGGGCGGTTCACCCACTGAATCGGCAGGCGGAGGCCGTTCAGATTCCAGTCGCTCCCGATATGCACGCCTTCCAGGTGACCCAACAGTGTGGGGCCCGGATACCACGAGGTGTGTTTGGAGGTCTCAACGACGTTGTCGCCGGTGAGCGCGCTCAGCGGGATGAACTGGACGTCCTTCACGTCCAGGCGCGGCAGGAACTCCTCGAACTGGTCGCGAATCTCGATGAAGCGCTCTTCACTCCAGTCCACCAGGTCCATTTTGTTCACCGCGATGACCAGGTGCGGGATGCGCAACAGGGAAGCGATGCAGGTGTGCCGGCGACTTTGCTCGGTGACGCCTTGGCGGGCATCTACGAGTACAATGGAGAGGTTGGCGGAGGAGGCGCCGGTGACCATGTTACGCGTATATTGGACGTGGCCCGGAGTGTCGGCAATGATGAAGCGCCGGCGGGGGGTGGCGAAGTATCGGTAGGCGACGTCAATGGTGATGCCCTGCTCGCGTTCGGCGCGCAGGCCATCGGTAACGGTCGAGAGATCAATCTGCCCGCCTCCCGTGAGGTCAGCAGAGCGCTCCAACGCCTCGATCTGGTCTTCCATCAATGAGCGCGAGTCGTAGAGCAGCCGGCCGATGAGAGTGGACTTGCCGTCATCCACCGAACCGCACGTGTTGAGGCGGAGAATGTCAACGGGGTGATGAAGTGGGACAGGCATGGCGAGCGCGCTAAAGCGCTAAAGGGTTAAGAGGTTAAGACGGCTGATTGCCTCGCATGGCCTAGAAATACCCCGCCCGCTTGCGATCTTCCATGGCCGCTTCAGAAGCCTTATCGTCGGCGCGCGAGCCGCGTTCAGTAACGCGCGCGGCAGCGATCTCGCCGATGATGTCCTCTACCGTCCGGGCGGGCGACTCGATGCAGCCGGTGCTGATGATGTCGCCGATGGTGCGGACGCGCACGACGAGGTCTTTGACCTGCTCGCCGGCTTTGGGTGGCACGACCTCGTTCACTGGCAGCCATTGGCCCTGGCGGCGGACGCATTTGCGGGCATGGCTGAAGTAGATGCCCGGCACCTCGAGTCCTTCCTTGCGGATATATTCCCATACGTCCATCTCTGTCCAGTTGCTGAGAGGGAAGACGCGCATGTTTTCGCCGGGGTTGAGGCGCGCATTGAAGAGGTTCCAGATTTCAGGGCGCTGGTTCTTCGGGTCCCACTGCCCGAAGCCGTCGCGGAAGCTGAAGAAGCGCTCCTTGGCGCGGGCTTTCTCTTCGTCGCGCCGCGCGCCACCGATGCAGCAGTCGAAACGGAACTCTTCGATCGCTGCCAGCAGTGTAGGAATCTGCAAGCGATTGCGGCTGACCTCACCGGGCGCAGGCACGGCAGCACCATTCGCAATGGCGCTCTCGACTGTGCGCACGATAAGCTTGCAGCCCAGCTCCGCCGCCCGCCGGTTGCGGAACTCGTTCAACTCGGGGAAGTGATGCCCCGTATCAATGTTGAGTAATGGCATCGGGATATCCGAAGGGCGAAAGGCCTTTTCGGCCAGCCTCAGCAGGCAGATGGAATCCTTCCCGCCTGAGAACAGCAGCGCGGGCCGCTCGAATTCCGCGGCGACCTCGCGCATCACGTGGATGGACTCTGACTCCAGATACTGGAGGTGGTCGAGGTGATAGTTGTGCACTGGCTGATTAAGGACGTTAAGGACGTCAGACCTTAGATTAAGGCTGCGGCCTCGCCCTCGAGGCCGGAACGCGCCACCATGTCCTTGCCCCAGGTCGCATGCAGCCCGCATTCGCGCTTTTCGTCCGCCTTGGTTGGGTCGAAATAATCCCACTCGTTGGGCAAACCATGCTCTGTGAGGTAAGCCTCCATATCCGCGTCACTCAAATAGAATACCGGACTGACCTTCAGGGTGCCGAAGTTCGTGTCGGGGAACACGATGTCCAGTCCCGCGCGATTACCGTTTTGGTCCCTGCGCAACGCCGTGATCCAGACCTTTGGCGCCAGCTCCCTCATGCCGCGTTGGAACGGCTCCAGCTTCATCAGCGCGCTGAACTGCTTTAGTCCCGCCTCATCCTCCGCGTCCGGGATTGGCCCCCAGAGTGCATCCCGATGCGCGGCGGTCATGCGCGGCAGGCACACCTTGAGGTTCAGCTTGAGCAGCGAGCGCAGCCGCTCAGCGTGCCGGTAGGTAGCCGGACGGTTGTAACCGTGGTCCACCCAGAGCACTGGGATGTAGGGCTGAACCTGCACGCAAAGGTGCAGAATCACCGCTTCATAGGGGCGGAAGTTGGTCGAGACAACGGCGCGTCCGCCTGCCTGCGCGATCGCCCAGCGGGTGATTTCGAGCGGCGACTTATGCCGCAGACCGGCGTTCCAATAAGCCAGTTGCTCCGGAGTCATGGGGAGTTAGTTGGCAGGCTGTTCCTGCCAGAGGACGCGTGCGACCCAGTCGCCGAACCGCTCCGCCGCCACCCGCTCCTGCGCGTAGCGGCTGAACAGCGGGCGTAACTCTGCAATGATGTCGGGGTCCTTGACCATTTCCCGGTATAACCGGTTCAGGCGGGTGGAAGCCTCATTGCCGCCAAGCCAAATCTGATAGCGGCCTGGCGCCTTGCCAACAAACCCAATCTCGGCCATGTAAGGCCGCGCGCAACCGTTGGGGCAGCCGGTCATGCGGATGGTAATCTCTTGCTCACCCAGCCCCAATTCCGCCAACAGCGCCTCGATCCGGGTCATCAGCTCCGGCAGGTAACGCTCCGACTCTGCCAAGCCCAGCCCGCAAGTGGGCAGCGATACACATGCCATGGACGCCCGGCGCAGTGCACTCCCCTGGCGCTCGGCTTCGGCCTGTATCCCGTGCTCGGCAAGCAGCCGCGTGATCTCCGCCCGCTGCGCTGCCTCAAGGTTGGCCAAAATGACGTTGTTGCCCGGCGTGAGGCGAACCTCGGGCTGATAGTTCGCCACGGTCGCGCGCAAAGCGGCCTTGAGTCGCACGCCGTCCCTGTCCTTGATGCGGCCCGTCTCGACGAACAGCCCAAGAAACAGGCGTCCATCCACTTGCCGGTTCCAGCCGAATGCGTCACCCTGCTTCTCGAACTTGAAGGGCATCGGCTCGGCGAGGCGGAAGCCTACCCGGCGCTCAAGCTCCTCCCGGAACCAGCGAGCGCCTCGGTCTGCCAACACGTATTTCAACCGCGCATGCTTCCGCTCGCTGCGGTCCCCAAAGTCTCGATGGATCGTCAGCACCGCCGTCGCCACTTCCACGGCTTTTTCCGGCGAGAGGAAGCCAATGACATCCGCCAGCCGCGGGAAGGTCTGCACGTTGCCATGACTGCGCCCCATGCCGCCACCTGCCGTCAGGTTGTAACCGAACAGCTTCCCACTGCCGTCGCCAATCGCAATGAAGCCGCAGCAGTTGGTGAAGATGTCAATGTCATTAAGCGGCGGCACAGCGAAGGCAATCTTGAACTTCCGTGGCAGATAGGTCTTGCCGTAGAGCGGATCAACGAAGTCGCTGTTCGCCGGGTCCTGCAGGTCCAGCGGCACGCCTTCGATCCAGATCGAGTGATAGGCCCGTGTGCGCGGCAAGACCGCCGAGGCGACCTGGCGCGCATGTTCGAGAACCTGCTCCCCTACCCCGTTGGTTGGCGGCGTTGGCGGGGCCATGACATTGCGGGTGTTATCGCCGCACGCCGCCAGGGTGCCCAACAGCGCGTCGTTGATACCCTTCACGAGGGCGCGCAACCCCCGCTTGACCACGCCGTGAAACTGCAAGCCCTGCCGGGAGGTGACGCGGAGGGTGCTGTTCGCGTAGCGCGTGGCCAGATCGTCGCACGCCAGGTACTGGGCCGGTGTGAGCACTCCGCCGGGAATGCGGCAGCGCACCATGAAAACGTACTTCTTGCCCGTCTTCCGCAGGTCCCGGTCATCCTGCTGATAGACGCCGTGCGCCTTCAGGAACTGCGTGTCATCTTCCGTGAAATGGTCCGCCTGCGGGTCAGCCAGCGCCTGGGCGATCGTCCCCGCCAGCGTCGGGCTCCTCTCTTTGAGGAGTTCGTTGGCCGAGGGTTTCAGAGGGGAGGTGCCGGTTACCATGCGCCCGACTGAACCTGCTTCCGCGCCTCATCCGCCAGTGGCGTGCTCAAGTAGCGTTCGCCAGTGCTGCAGCCGATCGTAACGACCAGCTTGCCCTTATTCTCGGGACGCTTCGCCACCTGTAACGCCGCCCAGACATTCGCACCGGTCGAAATGCCTGCCAGGATCCCTTCTTCCAGCGCCAGCCGCCGCGCAGTCGCAAATGAGTCTTCGTTGCTCACCGTGATAACCTCGTCCACGATTTGCAGGTTGAGGTTCTTGGGTATAAACCCCGCCCCCGCGCCCTGAATCTTGTGCGGACCAGGCTTAAGCGGTTCCCCGTTGCGCGTCTGCGTAATGACCGGCGAGTCTTTCGGCTCGACAGCAATGGCCCGAAACGCCTTCTTGCGCGACTTAATCACTTCGCTCACGCCCGTAATAGTGCCCCCGGTGCCTACTGCTGCGACCAGGATATCCGCCTTGCCATCGGTATCCTTCCAAATCTCCTCCGCCGTCGTGCGCCGGTGAATGTCCGGGTTGGCCGGGTTGTCGAACTGCTGCGGAATCCACGAGTCGGCAATCTCCCCGTGCAGGCTCTCGGCCTTCTTCATTGCCCCCTTCATACCCTCGGCGGCGGGGGTGAGGACCAGTTTCGCCCCCAGCAGTGCCAGCAATGTGCGCCGCTCCAGGCTCATGCTCTCCGGCATGGTCAGGATCAGCTTGTAACCCCTGGCGGCCGCCACAAACGCGAGCGCGATCCCCGTGTTGCCCGAGGTAGGCTCGATGATCGTGGTGGTCGGTGTGAGAATCCCCTCCCGCTCGGCTGCGGCGATCATCGCGTGGCCGATTCGGTCCTTCACGCTCCCCAGCGGGTTGAAGAATTCCGCCTTCAACGCGATGGCGGCCACCGCGCCGTTGGTGATGCGATTGAGTTTGATCAGCGGGGTTCGCCCCACTGTGCTGATTACATCTGGATACACTGGCATAATTGTCGTCGTTTATAGTTGCGCCTGTCTCGGCCACAGTTCCGAGGTGACACTACAATACTGGCATACACACACAAGTCAATAAAGATAGTAAAGATATTGGCCATGGTCGTAAGATGCTTAATATTAGGGCCAAACACGGAAAGCTGCCTTCCGTTCGCTGACGGTTAGCCTGGTTTATATTGCCAGGCTCGACGGAGGCTGAAGACACCCCTGGGAGTCTAAATGTTATCCACGGCTACTCGCGCGTTGGGCTCTCTCCAACGGACGTTCTCAGCGCAACGAATCGAACCAAGCTTTTGCGCCTGCGAGGCTGGGAATGGAGCAGCCTCCATGGTCGGCGGTGGGGACAGGGTCAATCAACTGCACCTGGGTCGCGCCCAGGGATTGGAAGGTAGCGAGGGCTACCAGAGAGTTGGCGATGACCACGTCTTCGTCGGCGGCGCAGTGGTAAAGGTGAAGGGGGGCACGGGGGATCCAGTAATACACATCGTTGTCCTGCAGGGCCAGGCGGAGCGGATGACGCGGGTTCGACTTGAAGGCGGCCAGGTACTCCGGCTTGAGGATCTCCACTGGGTTGCCATCAGGCGGCATATTGGTGTTGATTTGGCTGCCGGGAGTGTTGCCATTGAGCAGCGGCGGCAGGGTGGTGTCGTAAGGCGATGCCAGGATGCTGGCGAGGCTGGGCGCGAACTGGTAAACCTCCTGGTAAGCGCCCAACAAATAGAGGAAGTAATATGGGTTGGGCTGAGCAACGCCGGAAAGGAAATTGGTGGTGGTGACGCCCGAGAGATCATAGGGGCCGGCCATCGGGGCGCAGGCGGTGACGGTGAATTCGTTGGTGTAATAGGCTTCCAGTTCCCGCAGCAGCGACATCGTCGCATGACCGCCTTCCGAGTAGCCACATAGGAACAGCCGGTTGGTGAGGACAATCCCGTTCGTGGCGCAGAACGTCCTGGCCGCGCGCAGCATATCAATGCAGGCGGTAGCCTCGGAGCGGGCATGACAATAGGGATGCAATCCGGGCGAAACCCCCAGCCCGAGATAATCCGGGGTGACGGCCGCATAGCCCGTCGTGGCGAAAGCGACGCCGACGGTGACTTCGCTGTTCACCAGGTCCATGGAGGAAGGCGCGAGGTTGGTCTGCGTGGCGGTGCCATGCTGATAGCTGACGAGGGGCAACGGCTGGCCCACGTTCTCCGGCAGGAGCAGCGCACCTGAGGCTTGCGTGGGCTCGCCCAGCGGGCTGATGGTCTGATAAATGATCTTATAGAGCTGCACGTTATACTGCGGGGTGATAGGGACGCCCCCGAAATTGAACAGGAACGTCAGATACGCGGTGGAAGCGGTGGAAACGAGGGTGCCGGATATGATTGTGCCGCGCTGAGTTGCGGGGACCGCGACGACGCGGTAAAAGCGGGCGAGGTTAGTGGTGGAAGGATCGGCCCACCGGTTGGTCGCCGTCGGATAGGGTGTGGTGGACGCAGGGATGCGCCAGAGGCCATCGTGTAGCGTGTCCTGGAACTGCACGGTGTAGGCCTTGCCGGTGAGGGAGGGCTGCCAGGACAGAGCCCAGCTATCTGTAAGCCTCTCGATCGGACCGATCGTCAGCGTGTTAGTCGTCTGCGCCGGAGTCGAACGGGCAGCGAAGAGGAGTACGGTCAAAAGAGAGACAACGAGTCGTGTCCTGGGCGTGCTCATAATTCGGGCAACGGGCAGTTAGCCCTCGGGCGTGCCGGCGAAGAGCGCCTCCATGACCAAGGTCTTGGGCCCGTCTTCGGTGCAGATCGCATACCGCACCGGCTGCTTGCCTGAGGACTCATAGAGCGTCACGGCAGCGTGGGCGCCGCTCCGGCTCAAAATGTAATAGCTTACGCCGAAGTTCGGCCGGCCTCGGCTATTCAGGAGACGCTTTTCCACAGTATTGGCCGCGATGCGTTTCAACGTCGCCATGCCAGCGTCCTTGGGCGACATACCATTGCGCAGAAACTCGACGATGAGAAAGGAACCCAGTGATAATAGGTTGGCTTCGCCACGGCCCGTGGACCCGGCGGCCCCGATGTCTCCGTCCACGTACAGGCCAGCGCCAATAATGGGTGAATCACCGACCCGGCCAGGGATCTTCCACGCCAAGCCGCTGGTCGTGGTGACTCCCGCCAGCTCACCTTTGGAGTTCAGCCCGTCACAGTTGATCGTGCCGTAGAAATGGTCGGGGTCCACCAGGCCCTCAGCGATCATGTCAAGCCCGGCCCGACGCAAAGCGTCCGCGCGCTTCTTTACGTCCGGGTAGTGCTCAGGGTCCGTCCGATGCTTCCATTCGAGCCAGAGACGGCGGGACTTCTCGGTGTTGAGATCCGGCTCGATCGTGAAGCCCATTTGCCGGGCAAAGGTCTGGGCGTCCTTGCCGACTAGCAGCACGTGGTCCGTTTCCTCCATGACTTTCTTAGCCACCTGCGAGGGCGTGCGCACGCCTTCCAGGCAGGCGACGGCGCCCGCCTTCTTCGACGGGCCGTGCATGACCGAGGCATCGAGTTGCACCACCCCCTCGGCATTCGGCAAACCTCCGTAGCCGACGCTCGTGTCCTCAGGATCGAGTTCGACGATGTTGACCCCTGCCACCACCGCGTCGAGCACGTCCGCTCCGGCGGTGATCATTTGAAACGCTTTAGCGACGCAAGTCAGGCCCGCGGCGTCCTTGGAGATGTTGCCATTGGCCGCAGCGATGACCAGGGGTTTGGGGCCGCGCTTGGTCAGGACCTGGGGTGTTTCCCCTGCCGCGAGCAGTGAAGGAGTTGCCAGCGCTCCCGCCCCGGCGGCAGCGATAAAGTTCCTACGGTTCATGGGCTAATCTTGGCACCTGGCGGGCAACTGTCAATGTCAAGCCCCGCAGGCGCGTCATGTCCGCTCACTCGTTTAAGTTTGCGGTGGCGCTGCAAGCGGCCCAGGCGGGGCCGGCGCCCATCCTGCTCCGGGTTGAGCGCTCCGGCGGACATGGGGGCGGCCCTACCACGAGCCAACATATTGACGCGACGGCAGACGCCTATGCTTTTCTTGTGGAGAATCTTCAGCACGGCCGGAAGTGACATTCCAAGAGGCAGGCGCAAAGCCGCAAGGGCCTGACGGCCCCTTCCATCCTGGCCTACTGCCCTTGGATTACGGAACGACCTCCGTGCCGACGCCCTCGTCGGTGAAGATCTCCAGCAGGACTGCGTGGGGCACGCGGCCATCCACGAAGGAGACTTTCTCCACGCCGGCCCTGATGGCGGCCACGGCGCTGTCCACCTTGGGAATCATTCCTTTGTCAATGACCCCACGCTGTTTCAAGCTGTCCACCTCGGTGAGCTTGAGACGGGAGATGACGCTGTCCGGGCTATTCGGGTTCTGCAGCAGGCCAGGCACATCGCTCATGAAAACCAAGCGGCGGGCTTTGAGGGCAATGGCCGCCTGGGCGGCGGCCACGTCGGCGTTGCAGTTGTAGATCTTGCCGTCCTCGCCGCGGGCGGTCGGGCTGATGACGGGCGTGACGCCGTTTCCGATGCACTCAAGCAGCGGGCCAATGTTCACGCCGATGACCTCGCCCACGTAACCGAGGTCGAGGGTCTGGCCGTCCGGCCCTTTCAACCGGGCCTTGCGGCAGCGGAAAACATCGGGGCCAGCGAAGCCCTGGGCAAGGCCACCCAGGGAGTTAATGGCGGCGACTACCTCGGGATTGACTTCGCGCGAGAGCACGTCGTCGGCGATCGTCACGGTAGCCTCGTCGGTGACGCGCTGGCCCTGAATGAAATTGGCCTTGAGGCCGGCTTTCTCCATCGCGCGGGTGATGGCTTTGCCGCCACCGTGGACGACCACAGGGTTAATCTCAACGGCCTCCAGGAAGACGAGGTCACGGGCCACGCTGTTACGGACCTCCGGATCCGGGGAGTCCATGAAACTGCCGCCGTACTTGATGACAAATGTGGCGCCGCTGAACCTCTGGATGTAGGGCAGGGCTTCCAGCAGGGTGGTAGTCTTGGCAATCAGGTTTTGCATAATCCGCTTACCGGCTTTGAGGCAGATAGGTCGTGTAGAGCCGGTCAATGGCTTCACTCGCGAGGTTTTGCTGGATGACCAACCGCGCCCGGGCGCGCGCGGTTTCGCCTGGTTTCAGGTCCTTACCGAAGAGGGAGAGATATATCGAGCGGTGAGGGTCAGCCTCAAAAGGCATGAGTAAAGCAAAGCAATCCTCGGGAGGCGACATGACCACGGCCCACAGGTCATTCGCCGGGCAACGGCGGATGCAAAGCGGCTTGGCAAAAGGGGGCCTGATGGCCCATTCGACCGGGTTGGGCAGGAATGTCCAGCGCCCGTCCTGGATGATGGATGCCGCCTGGCCATCGCGCGGGAAGGCCTGCCAAGGCCCGTCGCTCTTGTCGGCCGCCTCGAATCTTTGCCCGCCGTTTGAGGGCACATAGACACCGGCATTGGTGAAGCCCTCGGAGAAGTAGGAAGCCAGGAAGGACTCGAACCGGGCTAGGTTCGTCTTGGCCAGCACGCTGGTTTCCAAGTCGAGGATGTTCGGCGCGGCCCAGCGATACACCGCACGCAGTTCGAAGGGGCGGTCTTCGGCTGAAGGCCAACGCACTTCCACGCTGCCGTCCGGGCGAAGCGCGGCTTCGCTCGGCCAATCCCAGGCGGCGGTGCCGTAGCGTTTGTTGGCGCTGAAGACGCGGTAGTGGCCAAAGAGGCCCATGCTCGAATCCAAGGCGACGCCAGTCGGCAGATGCACGACGGAAGACAGCCCCGTGGACTTGCCTCCCGCGCGCAGCTTGCCTTTCAAGACACACGTATCGAAAGCGAACTCATTCGTGCTCGAGGCCGAGAAGGCCAGCCGGCCATCGCCGGGTTGGTTCATTTGCGCCCTAGCGAGAAGCATTCCACCCATTGCGAGGACAAGGCTTAGTATAACTGAAACACTCGTTCTCATTTGCCTCTGTCTTCGCAGTTCGGATTTCGGCCTTCTTTCGGCCTTCGGACTTCGGCCTTCGGACTTCACTATTCATCCTCCCAGCGAGCTTGGGTCGCTTACGTCGCCCTTGTTGAAGTCCACGTATGCTTCGGTCAGGTCAGCGGCGTAGATGACTGCACTCGACCGCCCGAGGTTGAGATTGACGTGGAGATCAAATTCCCTCGGTGCGACCGCAGCACAGAGCGCCTTGAAGGTGGCCGTCGTCGGCTGGCCGCGCTTGAGGCTCCAAAGAATCTTGCGGCTGCCGGGCGCGCTGTAGCCAATGTCCACCTTTTCCTCGACTATAGTCGCGGGGCTGTAGCCGAGGGCAGCGATGATACGGCCCCAGTTGGGATCGCCGCCGTGCCAACTGGTCTTGACGAGCGGGCTGTTCGCCACCGCCCGCGCGGCGGCGTCGGCATCAGCGAAGGATTTGGCGCCGTTGACATGCACGCTAACAAAGCGGGACACGCCTTCGCCATCGCGCACGATCATCTTGGCCAGTTCGAGGCAGACGTGGCTCAGGGCGGACTCAAATAGTCTAAAGTCTAAAGTCCAAAGTCTAAAGTCCCGGTTGCGGGCGAGGCCGTTGGCTAGGACGAGGACGGTGTCGTTGGTGCTCATGTCGCCGTCCACGGTAATGCGGTTGAAGCTATTGGCCACGGCCTCGCGCAGGGCTGTCTGCAGGACCTTGGCCTCGACCGCGGCATCGGTGGTGATAAAGCAAAGCATCGTGGCATGGAGGGGATTGGTCCCGGGGCGTTTGCCTGTAGGGCTCATGCCGGGCTGGATCATGCCGGCGCCCTTGCAGATGCCCCCGATGCGGACAGCCTTGCCGCCCAGCTCGACCTCCACGGCGACCTGCTTTGACCTGGTGTCACTCGTCATGATGGCTTCAGCCGCTTGGGCGGCGTGGCCGGCAGTGGAACCCAGTTCGACAGCGGCTTCGATAATGCCGGCGCGGACATTGTCCATAGGCAGCGTCACACCGATGCGTCCGGTTGAGCCGACGAGGACCGAGCCTTGCGGCAAGGCGAGCGCCTGTTCGGTGAAGTGCGCCATCTCGCGGGCGTCCTTCAGACCTTGTCTGCCCGTGCAAGCATTGGCGTTGCCGGAGTTGACGACGACCGCCTGGGCGCTGCCCTTGTCCACGCGCTCGGCGCACACTTTCACGGGGGCGGCGCAGGCCTGGTTGGTGGTGAACATGCCCGCCACAGTGGCAGGCACCTCAGAAAGGATGAGAGCCAAGTCGCGTTTGCAGCCTTTGTCGGAGCCTTTGCCGGTGCCGAGGCGTTTGATGTCGCAAAAGACGCCGGAGGTGCGGAAGCCCCGCGGGGCGACGATGGAGCCTCGGATCGCAGTCAGTTTGGCGTTCACTTTAGCAGTTGGCATATTCCTTAACCGTCTGAGATGACGCCTTACTTCCGCCACTGGGCATCGGCGAAGTTCATGAAGACAGTCCAGTCATCCGCCGTCATCGAATGCTGGCCTGCGCGCAGATAATAGCCCAGGGGACTGTCCACGAGCCGGCCCATCGGAGGAATCTCTTGCGCCGCCAATCCTTTCGCGCCGAGGAAACGATAGACTGGGTCGGCGGCCTGGAGCACTTGAAACTGGCCGGCGGGGTTGGCCCATTGGTCGCCCCCCGCGGCGGAGAACAGGACCGGGCGCGGGGCACAAAGGGCCACGAGGCAATTCTGGTCGAACGGCAGCCGCTCCGTGGCGCCGTTGAACAGTTTGAACTGGGCGTTGAACCAGTGGGGGAATACGTCATTAATGGCCTTCACGGATTCACCAGTCTTGCCGCGGCTGGGGGCGGAGCCGCCGCAACCGGCCTGGTGCGGGAAGGCGATGGCGATGCGATCGTCGTAGGCCGCTGCCAGGAGGGCGGTCTTGCCGTTGCGCGAGTGGCCGAGGGCGGCAATCCCATGCCGGTCCACGCTGGGCTCGGTCACCAGGTAATCCACACAACGCTGGAAGCCCCACGCCCAGGCGGCGATCGTGCCGCGGTTGGCCGGACTGTTGCGGGCAGGGTCGCCCGCAGCCAGCCAGGCGTAAAGGCCTTCGCTGACGTCCTTGCGGTCGGGGTCTACGTCGCCGCTGTAGAAGGCGGCGAGGGCGTAGCCACGCCTGACGATCTCAGCGAGGGGCCAGTCGGCCGCCTGCGAGCCGCGGGCGGCCTCGGTGGCGCGGTCGTTCAGGCATCCCTTGCATGAGTTGCCCATCCAGGTCCGGGCCAGCGGCACGCGCGGATCGTCCGTTAGCGCATGGTTGCCGCAGAAATCCATCGCGAGAAAGACCGGAGCAGGCCGACGGCGCTCATTTGGCACAACCAGCATCAAGTCAATCCGGGGGGCATTAGTCGGGCCCGTTTCCAGCGTCAGCAGCTTGAGGGTCGCCTTCCCAGCCAGGAAATCGTGGTATTCCCCGATAACCTTGGTCCGGACATGCGCCGGCTTAGGGGGAATCGCCCCGTACATGTAGTGCTCAAAGAGCGCTTTCAGCTCAGGGCGGCGTTCTTTGAGCCACTGGTCTTTGGAGGTGACTCTTCGCCCATCGAACATCACTAATGGGTCGGGCAGGGCCGCCTGGGCCGGCAACGTGGAAGGCTCGGGAAATGTCATAGGAATTGAGGGGGCAGCGGCGGCTACGGGAAACGCCCCGCATAACGCCGCGACCAAGGTTAGTGTGAGGTGACAATCTGTTTTCATATCAAGCCTGCGGTTTCAGGAAAGCCGCACATGAGGTTCATGCTTTGCACGGCCTGGCCGCTGGCGCCTTTGACCAGGTTGTCCTCGGCGCTCATCACAATTACTCGGCCGGTGCGGGGGTCGTGGCGCCAGGCGAACTCGATGACGTTGGTGCCGACGACGTTCTTGGTGTCCGGCAGGGCCTTGCCTTCGAGCAGCCGCACGAACGGTTCGTTGGCATAGGCAGCCTGGTAACATGCGGCTACTTGGTTGAGGGTTGAGGGTTGAGGGTTATGGGTGGCTGGCTGCAGGTAGAGAGTGGTGAGGATGCCACGATTTACGGGGATCAGGTGCGGCGTGAATTGAATCGTGACCTGAGTCCCGGCCGCGAAGGACAGTTCCTGCTCGATCTCGGACAGGTGCCGGTGCTTGGGGATGCTGTAGGGCCGCACACTTTCGTTGCACTCGACGAAAAGGTAATCGAGCTCGGCTTTCCGGCCCGCGCCGCTGACGCCGCTGAGCGAGTCGGCGATGATGCCGGTTGGCTGAACGAGGCCGGCCTTGAGCAGTGGCATTGTCGGCAGCAGAATGCTGGTCGGATAACAGCCCGGGGAGGCGACCAGCGAGGCCTTTTGGATTTGGGTGCGATAGACTTCGGGTAATCCGTAAACCGCCTGGGCGAGCAAGTCGGGCGCGGGGTGGTCGTGGGCGTAAAAGTCCTTATAGACTGCGGCGCTTTTGAGGCGGAAGTCGGCGCTCAGGTCAATGACCCGACAACCGAGCTGGAGCAGGGGCACGGCGTATTCGGCAGCGACGCCATGCGGCAGGGCGAGGAATACGACCTGGGCCTGTTTGGCCAGCAACTCGGCCTTCGGCTCGCTGAAGCGGAGCGTGCGGGCGCGCGGATGATGAGCGAACTTGGGAAAGACCTGTGCCAGCGTCTGGCCGGCGTATTGCCGGGAGGTGACGGCGGCCAGCTCTGCATGTGGATGCGACAGCAGGAGCCGGACGAGTTCCTCGCCGGAGTAACCCGAGGCGCCCACGATTGCGACTTGCTTCATAGCCATAACAAAAAACCCCGCCGGATTGAACCAGCGGGGCGGGGAAATATCCAGCGCGATTAACGTTTGCTGTATTGGAAGCGTTTGCGCGCGCCCGGCTGGCCGTACTTCTTACGCTCTCTCATGCGCGGGTCGCGGGTGAGCAGCCCTTCGGCTTTCAGGACAGGGCGCAGGTTGGCGTCCACCGTGAGCAAGGCGCGCGCGAGTCCATGCCGCACCGCGCCAGCCTGGCCGGAAGGGCCGCCGCCGGTAACGGTGATCTGGGCGTCGAACTTCTCGGCTGAGCCGGTCACGATGAGCGGCTGGGTGGCCACGACGCGCAGTGATTCCATCGGGAAATAGTTCTCGAAGGGCCGGCCATTGACCAGGATCTTGCCGGTGCCTGCGGCGAGACGCACCCGGGCCACCGCTGACTTGCGGCGGCCAGTGCCGAGGTGTTTGGGAGCTTGGGGTTCGGGTATTTTGATATCGGACATGCCAGGAAGAAGTTGATGGTTGATAGTGGATGGTTGCTGGCGCTACTTGGCGGGAGCCAGCGGCTGGGGCTGCTGGGCGGCATGTGGGTGCTGGTCGCCTCTGTACACTTTCAGCTTGGTCATCAGCACCCGGCCCAGCCGGTTCTTGGGAACCATACCCCGCACGGCGTGGGTGATGAGCTTCTCGGGCTGCTTGGCGCGGACTTCTGCAACCGAGCGGTACCTCTCGCCGCCTTTCCAACCGGAATAGCTCATGAACTTCTTCTGGGTTTCCTTCTTACCCGTGAGGACGACTTTCTCGGCGTTGATGACGACGACGAAGTCGCCGGCATCCAGGTGCGGCGTATAGACGGGCTTGTTCTTCCCTCGCAAGACATTGGCGACCTGGGCGGCCAGACGGCCCAGGACGGCGCCATTGGCGTCTATCACGTGCCATTTGCGCTGGTCCAAATTGACTTTCGGCAGATGCGTTTTCATCTCAAATCCTGATCAAAAGAGGCGTGAACATAGCCAGAGCACCCGCCCAAGTCAACAGGCATTTAGGCTGAATTTTCCCCGCCTGTGGTGTGATTCCGTGATCGGGTGTGCGGGCGGGCTGCTCACTATTGCGAGTGCTTATCCTCCGCCCTGCCCGCTGCGGTCACCAGGGTTGACCGACGCCGTGCGTCTCTCCACCCTCCAGGGATGCCGAACGTTAAGCCGCTGACGGAGTTTCTGAGCAGTCAAATGCCCTCCGCTCTGGAGATGCTGCGGCAGATGGTGGGCATTAACAGCTTCACTGCAAACCCCGAGGGAGTGAACCGGCTTGGCCGATTCACTGCGGAGTGTTTTGCGCCGCTGGGATTCACCGCCGAGTACGTGCCCTCGGCCAATCCGGAGTGGGGCGATCACCTGGTGCTGACGCGGCGGGGAGGGTCGGGCAGAAGCGTGGCCCTGATTTCTCATCTCGACACGGTCTTTCCGCCGGAGGAAGAGGCGCGCAATGATTTCCACTGGCAGCCAGAGGGGGACCGTATCTTCGGACCCGGGACGCACGACATCAAGGGCGGCTCGGTGATGATGTGGCTGGTGTTGGCGGCTCTCCGCGCGCACGCTCCCAAGACCTTCGAGGACATCATGTGGAAGCTGATCTGGAATTCGTCTGAGGAATGCTTTTCGCCCGACTTTGGGGACGTGTGCCGCGCCCAGTTTGACCACGGGACACTGGCCGCGCTGGTCTTCGAGTCGGAGGGGCGCGTCGGCAAGGAGAGGCGGCTGGTCGTGGCTCGCAAAGGCCGGGGCACGTGGCGGATCACGGTCAGCGGTCGAGCAGCCCATGCGGGCGGCAAGCACGAGCACGGTGCCAATGCCATCGTTCAACTCGGCCGGACGCTGCAGCGGGTCGCAGCGCTCACGGATTATACCCGCGACCTCACGGTCAACGTCGGCACCATCAGCGGCGGCACGGTGTTGAATCGGGTGCCGCACGAGGCGGTGGCGGAGGGGGAGTTCCGCACATTCACGCCCGAGGCGTTTGCACAGGCGAAAGCCGGCCTGTTCGCACTGGCCGGCCGGGGCGAGGTGCGCAGCCCTGCAGACGGCTATGCCTGTGAGGTCAAGGTCGAGGTTCTCACGGAGTGTCGTCCATGGCCGCGGAACCCGGGCACCGACCGGCTCTACCGGGTCTGGAAGCAGGCTGGGGACGAGCTTGGCATGCCGGTGGGCGGCGAGGCGCGAGGTGGTCTGAGCGATGGCAATCTCATCTGGGACGCGGTCCCCACGCTCGACGGCCTGGGGCCATGGGGCGACAATGACCATTGCTCCGAGCGCAGCCCCGATGGCGCCAAACTCCCGGAATTCGTGGAGGTAGGCAGCTTCATCCCCAAAGCCGTGCTGAACACGGAGGCCATTCTGAGCCTCTGCAACGCCTTGAAGTGACCGGACCATAGTCTCCCCGTAGCCGCGCCGGAGCCTCGCCGTAGTACCCTCGTTAGCTAACGAGGGTACTACGGCGAGGCTCCGGCGCGGCTACGGCGGGGCAAGGGGGAGACTATGGACCGGGCTTTGGGGGGGGCTTTGGGCGGCTTGCCGGGGGGCGTTAACCGTGTTAGTCTGCTGCCGCACGGAAGCAAATAATCGAACGAAAGGAACACAACTATGACCAAGACACGCGGTTATGCTGTCCAGAGCCCCACTTCGCCCCTGGCGCCATTCGCCTTCGAGCGGCGGGAGCCGGGCCCGCATGACGTGCAGATCGAGATTCTCTATTGCGGCATCTGCCATACCGACCTGCACCAGGCCCGCAATCATTGGGGCGGTTCGATGTACCCGATGGTGCCGGGCCATGAGATCGTTGGGCGCGTCACCGGGGTCGGCGCGCAGGTGACCAAGGTCAAAGCGGACGACTATGCGGGTGTCGGCTGCATGGTGGATTCCTGCCGCCGCTGTTCGGCCTGCAACGAGGGCCTGGAGCAGTATTGCGAGGAAGGCCCCACCTGGACTTACAATTCGAAGGAGCGGGGCAGCGACCAGTTGACCTTTGGCGGCTATTCCGAGCGCGTGGTGGTCGAGGAGCGGTTCGTGGTTAAGGTCCCTGCCAGCCTGGACTTGAAGGCGGTGGCCCCGTTGTTCTGCGCCGGCATCACGACCTATTCACCGCTGCGCCACTGGAACGTGGGCCGGGGCCAAAAAGTTGGTGTGATCGGCCTGGGCGGCCTCGGTCACATGGGGGTCAAATTCGCCAAGGCGCTCGGAGCGCGGGTGGTGATGGTCACCAGTTCGCCGGCGAAGGGCGAGGATGCGGTCCGCCTCGGCGCCGACGAGGTGCTGGTGTCGAAAGACCCGGCGGCAATGGCCAAGCAGGCCAAGAGCTTCCATTTCCTGCTCAACACCATTCCCAACCCGCACGACGTGAACCCCTACCTGGCGCTGCTGAAGCGCGATGGCACCATGGTGCTGGTTGGGGCGCTGACGGCGCTGGAACCACCGCTACAAGGCAGCAGCCTGATCATTGGCCGCCGCCAGCTCGCCGGCTCGGTGATCGGCGGCATGGAGGAAACCCAGGAGATGATTGACTTTTGTGGCCGGAATAACATTGTCAGCGATGTCGAGGTTGTGCCGATCCAATCCGTCAACGAGGCTTATGAGCGGCTGCTGAAGAACGACGTGCGCTATCGGTTCGTGATTGACATAGCCTCGCTGAAATAGCTTCGCCGGCCGCGTCCGGCATTATTCATCGTGGACATCGGGGGGCTGGGCTCTTAGGATGCGGCCTCAAGGCGTTCTTGAACTCCAAATTCGAGACAGACCGTGAAGACCTTGGGTGCCGGACATGCGATGAACTCAGAACTCGAAGCTTACTTTGCCGCCGCGCGAACGGGCCGGAAGAGACCGCGGAAAGACTCCGCAGCGCGAATCAAGGAGCGGGCGGCTTTTCCAAGCCGGTTTCTTGAGACGGCGGATTCCGTGGTCAAGCCGGTGATGGGCTCGACGGCGAAGACTCTCCAGCGTCATGGTTACGGGGCCACGGTGGAGATGGTCTGCGAGCAAAGCGGCTCCGACCCGAACACCTTTCCCTACATCATTCTGCACTTTTCACCGGAGCGCTGCTCTGCTTCCGACCTGGGTTACATTTACACGCTGGAAGGGGCTTCGGTCAGTTTCATTTGCCGGCGGAACGATCTGTGCATTGAAGCGGTTACTGCCTATCCGGCGGGTCGAGGTGTCGAGCGGAGAGTCAATTTCTCCACTCTGACCCTGGGTGAGCTGAGCCCCGAGCGCGTAACCAGAATTGTCACTGACGCGGTGAAGCAAATCATCCGGTTTTAGCGGACCGCAGCAGGTGCTCCGTCAATCCGGTAGCGCCGATGCATGTAGAGATCATCGGCGACCTGGTAAATGGCAATGGCGTCCTTTTCTATGTCGCGGTCGGCGTCGCTCGGTTGCATGAGCAAGCTCATATCCACCACCTTCGGGTCGCCCTGGTAGAATTCGACCGTTTCCTTGAGGCCCAACACGACGAGCCGGTCGTGCATCAAGAGGCCGATGTCACGATTGTGGTTGAGGAACGCGCGGCCCTCCGGAGGCTGGCTCTTCAACAGGTGGCGACCGAAAAACAGGGTTTCATAGGGGCGCCCCAGCAGGCCGAGAATGGTCGTCGGCACGTCCAGCGAGCAGCCCAGTTGCCCGACGCGGCTCGGGTCCTTGACGACCGCCGGGCCCGCTATTAGCAGGGGGATCTCGTATGAGTGAATGGGGATGCTTTGCTTCCCATAGACCCGTGCGCCATGGTCTGCTACGACCACGAACACCGTGTTGGTCCAGAACGTTTCCTTCCTCGCAGCCCGGAAGAACTCGCCCAGCGCGTAGTCGGAGTATTTCACGGCATACTCGCGCCGTCGCTTATCCGGGTCCTCGGGGATTCGGCCCTTTGGAAAGGTGTACGGCTTGTGGTTGGAGACTGAGAGGACGGTGCCGCAGAACGGCTGGCCCGTTTTGGCCAACTCGCGGAACTCCTCCACCGCCCGGCTGAACAGATCCTCGTCGCAGACGCCCCAGATGGTCGTGAAAGTAGGATGCTCAAAGTGCTTTTGCTCGATGAACCGGTCGTAGCCGTTGCGGACAGCGAAGGAGCGCATGCCGTCGAAGAGGCCCCGGCCGCCGTAGAGGAATAAGCTCACATACCCGTCGCGTTTCAGCACGCGGGCGATGGTCTCGACATTGTCCGAGCGGTCCCGCTTTACGATAGACTCGCCGGGGAGCGGCGGGAAGGAGGAGAGCACGCCCTCAAACCCCCGCACGGTCCGGTTGCCGGAAGCATAGATGTTGGTAAAGAGCATCCCTTCCTCGTCGGCGAGCTTGTCCATTTCCGGCGTGAGCGTGTCCTTGCGCCCCAGGCAGCCCCAGAACTCGGAGCCCAGGCTTTCTTCGAGGAAAATGACCACGTTGAGCCGTGGCCGGGCGGGGTCGCCTGCCACACGGCGGCGGATGGAATGACCCTCCTCGGCAAATTGCGTGTTCGGTTCGGCCAGCAGGCGACGCGTTCGCTGGTAGGCTTCATCCTTCGGCATGGTCTTGTAGAAGGCGGCATAGTCAAGGTTGTGCGTCCATGCCGCGGCGAAGAAGGAGAGGGCGCCGTTGCTGGCGATTTCGTTCAAGGTGCGGTCGTTGCTCACATGAGCGCCCTTGAGATTGAGGGTGGGCACCAGCAGCGCAACCAGGGCGACGGCCACCACCAGACGCAGGAGCCGGGCTTTAGCGGAGAAGGGCCGCTCCCACATCTCACTGAACAGCAGGCTCGCGGCGAAGAGCCAGCCGAGGCTCAGGACGGCGCACACCCCCAGGAATACGCCGACATGGTACGACTCCCAGATGTTAATAAAGACTTCCCGGGGATAGAGCAGGTAATCAACCGCGACGGTATTGAAGCGGGACTTGAATTCGTCGAAGAAGAAGAACTCGACGAAGAGCAGGAAGATCTGGACGAACCAGAAGACGAAGCAGCCGCCCAGAAACCACACTCGGTGCCACCTGCCGCCGAAGCGGCGGTCCGGCACAATGAGCATCCAGAACAACAGCGGAATCGTCTCAGCCAGCGCCGCAAAGAGGTCGCGGTGGAAGCCGCTCAGGAACGCCAGCAGGATGTCGGCAGGGGACGCGCCGGGCGGCTTGAAGGCCAGGAGCAAGACCACCCGCAAGAGGAACCAGCAGGCCAGCAGGGAGAGAAACCAAAAACCGGCGAAGCCATAGCGCGACCGTCTCCATGACAGCCCGGTCGCCGGCAGATCATTGCTCATTAAACCCAATAGACCCCTTTCCCAGAGCAACCGCAAACGGATTCACCGCTTGCGGCAGAACTGGATACCATCCGCGACCGGAAGCAAGACGGCTTCGACCCGCGCGTCGCCGGCGAGCTTGTGATTCAAGGCATCAATGGCGCGGCCGGTGGCCTCCTTCACCGCGCCCGCCCCAAGTCTCCCGCCCCAAAGCATGTTATCGAAGAGGATGAGCCCGCCGCGGCGGACGCGCGGCAGGAGGAGTTCGTAGTAGGCGTCGTACTCGGTCTTGTTGGCGTCAATGAACGCGAAATCAAAGGTGAGGCCGGGTTCAAGCTGTTGGAGTGTGGGAATAGCCGGGCCCAGCCGCAGCTCGATCCGGTCTTGCAGGCCGGCCTTGGCCCAATACTTTCGCGCCGTGGCCGTCCATTGGTCGCTCGCGTCCAGGCAAATAAGCCGCCCGTCTTGCGGCAGGGCGCGCGCGATGCACAGGGAGCTGTAGCCGGTGAAAGTCCCCACCTCGATGGCGGACTTAACGCCAGCGGCGGCGACGAGCACGCTAAGGAAGGCTCCCTCGTCGTCGCTGATCTGGCATTTGCTCACGTCTGGGCCCAAGGCAGCGGTTTCGGAGCGCAGTTCCTCCAGGAGTGGATCTGCGGCGTCGCTGCGACAGCGGCAGAGGTAGCTGTAGAGACGGTTGTTTAGCCGGATGTATTTCGAGCCCATGGGGATACCGTAACAGAATTGGCGGGGGGGGGAAGGAGGAGGTGTGAAACGTGATGCGTGATGCGTGATGCGTGGCGGGGGAGCGGTGGAGGTGCTCGGGGTAAGAGCAGGAGGATCAGCCGAGCTTTTGACCTGGGAGCAGCGGGTGGCCGGCGAGGAATTCCTGGGCGGTCAGGCGGCGGCCGCCTTCGCGCTGCAAGACCAGGACGCGCAGCGCGTCATGGCCACAGCCTACCACAACGCCGGTTTTGTCAGCCTGCAAGACCTCCCCGGGCGGGCCGGCGCGCTGGACCGGTTCCGCTTGCCAGATTTTGAGCAGGTGGGGCTGGGGTTGGGTGGGCGAATAGCTGAACGCCCCGGGCCACGGTACCAGGCCGCGGACGCGGTTCCAAATAGCGCGCGCCGGCTGGTTCCAATCAATATGCCCGTCCTGCTTCCTGATCTTAGGGGCGTAACTGACCCCTTCGGCGGGCTGCGGTCGGGAAGCAACGTTGCCGGCGACGTAGTCGGGTATCGTCCGCACCAGCAAGTCCGCCCCGAGGGCAGCCAGGCGATCGTGCAGCGTCTCCGAGGTGTCCTCGGGGGCAATCGGTGTGGTTGCCTGAGTCAGGATGTCCCCGGTATCGAGGCCGGCGTCCACCTTCATGATCGTGACGCCGGTTTCGGCATCGCCGTTGAGGATAGCCCATTGAATCGGCGCGGCACCGCGATACCTGGGTAACAAGGACGTGTGGACGTTGAGGCAACCAAAGCGGGGCAGACTCAGGAGGCGCTCGGGCAGAATCTGGCCATACGCCGCGACGGCGACCAGGTCCGGCTGCAGACCGCCGAGGGCGCCGAGGAACGCCTCATCGCGGGTGCGTTCAGGCTGGAGAACGGGGAGCTTGGCCTGCAACGCAAGTTCCTTTACCGGCGAGGGCTGGAGCTTGAGTTCCCGTCCCTTGGGGCGGTCCGGCTGCGTGACGACTGCCACGACCTGGAATTGCGGTGATTCAGTCAGCGCCCGGAGGCTGTTACACGAGAGTTGGGCAGTGCCCATGAAGAGGACGCGTAAAGGAGCCATGCGCAATGGCCGCAGGGGGAGGCTTACCGCAAGAGCCGCCGGCTTCGGGCAGGCTGGGGCCGGGGTCGGGGCGCCGCGGGCGCTACTGCCGGCCCAGTGACCGTGCGTTTGCCGAGTGACGTGCCGCAGCGGGAGCAGAGGAACTCGTGGAGTTCACCGTTGGGCAGCACGAGCAAGAGCCGTTCGCGGACGGGTTGGGCCCGCCGACACTTTGGGCAGTAAAGCTCGCTGGCGGTGAAGTTGCCGAACTGCTGCTGCATCTCACTTCGCGTCTTTGTGCCTGAGCTGGATTTCCTGGATTTCGACGAAGGGTATCATGACCTCCTCGGAGGCGTGCCCGCGCTGGACCTGCAAATGGAGGTCATTAGCCGCAATGCGGCTAATCCGCTGGCCGACATAATGGCCCCGGGAACATTTGACGACCAGCACCATGTCCCGGTCCGCGTCGCGGCGCACGACGCCGAAGAAGCCGGGGAACTTGGTTTCGATGAAACGGCGGTTAAAGGTGAACTGACCGCGCTGGTAGGTGATAGTCTGCGGTATGGCAGGCTTTTGCTCTGCTGCCGGTGCCTGGCCGGCCTGCGCCTCATCCGAGGGCGCCGAACCCGCCAGCCGCAGGCCCGTCGGGTGCTCGGCCCCGGTCGCCTGCATCGGGTTGACCGCCTCGGCGGCGGCGCCTTGCGGGGCGGCTGCCGGGGCGGGCGTCCAGGTTTCTTCGGCCGGCGCGATCACCGTGGGCAGGCAAAGGAAGACGATCGGGCCGATGACCGGCACCACGGCCGAGAGGCCGCAGACGAGGGCCGTGGGTCGCGCGCGAAAGATCGAGATCTCATAGCCGGCATAGACATTGGCCGCGTAGAGCAGCACCACGACCAAAAGCCCGAGGCCGGACGAACAGAGCGCGCCGAGGAGCGAGCGAGGCGCCGGGCGCGCGAGGCGCGGCGGCGGCTTGATATTCACCTCGGTCTTCTTGATTTTCTCGGCCTGCGTTATTTCGATGAACGGCTCGACGAGCGGTTCGAGTTTCTGGACCTTGGCGAACTTCTTCAAGTCTTCCTGGGAGAAATTGGCCCACGGCACGCGCTCGTACTTGCCTTCGCCGAGCTTGATCTGGACCCCCATGTCATTCTCCGATCCCGTAAGCAGCTCGCCGGTGATGGTCTCGCCGTTAGCGAGCTGGAAGGTTTCCGCGTAAGCCGCCCCGGCCAAGAGGCAGCCCAGCCACAAGGCGACGATTAGACACAATCTGCGCACCATGATGGTATTCAATAGCAGGTGACGCTCGGTGAAGGAAGCAAAATGTGGCGCGGGCGTGGGGCCGCAAGTGGGAGGACGAAGCGGAAGGCCGAAACCCGAAGGCCGAAACCCGAAAGAAGGCCGAAGCCCGAAATCCGAAGGCAACGGTCGCCGGTCTGCGAGCGGAGCCCAGTGAGGCCAAGGAAAGTGGCTGCCGCCTGTGCATCTGAGTGCGTAGCGGGCAGGGGTCGGTCGTTAGCCCCCTTGGGCTTCGGGCTTCGGCCCTCTTTCGGATTTCGGCCTTCGGGTTTCCGGGACTACCGGCTTTTCACTGTCCCGAGCACGTGGACCAGTTCTTCGACCACCCAGTTAGGACGGCTGGCCTGAAGGGCGTCGGCGGCGGCCCCGTGCTGCCAGACGGCGTAACGGATGGTCTGGAGCGGATCGGCCCGCAGGCCGGGCTGGACGAGCAAGCCCGCCAGATACCCGGCCAGGACGTCGCCGCTGCCGCCCTGGGCCAGATACGGATTGCCCGATGAGTTGACATAGACCTCGCCCGAGCCCCGGCCAATGAGGGTTTGATGGCCCTTGAGCACTACCCAGGTGTTGCCGAATCGCTGGGAGATAGTGCGCAGGGCGTTGAGCCGGTTGGCCTGGACTTGCTGGGGGCTGGAGCGCAACAGGCGCGCCGCCTCGCCGGGGTGCGGCGTAATGACGCGGAGGGTGTCACGGGGGGCGGACTCGAGCGGCAGCCAATCCAGCGCGCTGGCATCCACCACGATCGGCAGCGACAAATCGCGGCAGAGATTCCGCGTCAGAATTTTCATCTGGTCAGGCACGTTGGCGGCCGCCAGCCCGGGACCGATCAGGATCAAGTCGTGGGCGCCCGCGAGTTTGGCCTGCGGCGCCCACACGGAAACCATGACGCCTTGCAGTTGCGGCGCCACGGCGGGATAAATCGCTTCGAGCGCGTGCAGCGTGATCAAGCCGGGTTGCGCGCGCTGCGCCCCGCGAGCCGCCAGCACTGCCGCGCCGTGATAGCCGAGGCTCCCCGCGACGATTGCCAAATGACCGTAAGTGCCCTTGTGGGACGCTGCCGCCCGCGCGGGTGGAAAGCCGGCGAAATCCTCCGGCAAGGTCCATTGCAACTCGCTCTGATGCGGGCAGCGCACCAGACCCACATCCGTCGCCACCTCGAGCCGCCCGACAAAGCGCCAGGCCGCTTCGCGCAACATCCCGGTCTTGGGCGCGCCCACGGTGAGCGTGACCGAGGCCACGACAGAGGTGCCTTGGGGTTCGCCGGTGTCTGCGTTGAGCCCGGACGGCAAATCCACCGCCAATATCGGCAGGTGCGCCGCATTGACGCGCTCAATGAAGCTGATCCACTCCGGCCCGAGCGGCCGATTCAGGCCGATGCCGAACAGCCCGTCCACCACCAATGCCGGGCGCAACGCCAGCATGGCGTCCAGTTTCGCCAATTCGGCGGCGGGGTCCGCCACGTCAAACAGCTCGACCCGGCGGTCGGCCAAGTGCTCACGGGCGGCGCGGGCGTCATCTCCGTTGTGGCCCTTGCCGGCGAGGAGCAGGACCAAGTCCCCGGGTTGGGTCAACTGGAGGGCGCGGCGCCCCACACATTGCCCGACGCGGCGAATGACTTCCGCTTCCTGCTGACCGGCGGCCCAGGTGGCCTGCTCCCAGTCGCGCATCTGCGCAATGCTGATTACCGGCGCGGGCATGGCGAGGGAACATACACGCTCCCGTTGGTAACGAAAGGGGAATCCGTATAGGTGATGTTGGGCCATCGAGGGCCGAAGCGCTTGACAAAACCCCTTGCTCGCCGAGTATTTGAGCAAATTCGCATCAATACTGGACCGGAACCTCCCATCATGAAAAGATACGTTTTACTCGCCCTTGCAGTCTCGCTGAGCTTTGGAGCCTGTGCCCAATGGGAATATCCCGCGACAAAAGCCGTAGATGCCTCGGACACCTACTTCGGCAAGACCTACAAAGATCCTTACCGCTGGCTTGAGAACCTGAAGGACAAGGAGGTTGAAGCGTGGTTCAAAGCTCAGGCGGAGTTGACGGACCGCCTGTTGGCGAAGATCCCGGCAAGGGATGCACTGGCGGAGGAGTGGATGGCTTTGGACAAGCTCAAGCCTGCTTCCTACACATCCATCACCTATGAAAATGGCCGGGTGTTCTACAAGAAGACCTTGGGGGGCGAGAACGTGGGCAAGCTTTTTTTCCGGAAGGGATGGAATGGGACGGAGATACAATTGTTCGATCCGGGCCCCTATAAAGCGGGGGTCACGACCACGATCCAGAGCTTCCTCCCGTCGTGGAATGGGAAATACGTGGTCCTCGGGCTCGCTGCGGGCGGCGCTGAATATTCAGAGTTGCGGGTTTTGGACGTGGACCGGGGAACCCTGCTGCCGGAGAGCGTTTACCCCTCCTATGGGCCACTTGGATGGCTGAAAGGCAGCAAGTCCTTTCTCTATGACGCCGGCAAGGTCACGGACATCAAGAGCCCCGATATCGAACTGAACCGCAAGACCAAGTTGCACAAGGTCGGCACAGAATTCGCCGCTGACATAGACTTCTTCAGCAATGAAAGCTACCCGGAGCTGGAAATCGAAGCGAAGGAGTTTCCGAACGCGTTCATTGATGAATCCTACCCGCACTACATCATCGGAGCCGTGGGAACGGTACAAGCGGAGTTCCGGGTTTTCTACGCGCCGATTTCCGAGCTGAACCGCCCGAAGATTAAGTGGGAAGTGCTGTGCAAAGTGTCGGACAAGCTGGTCCGGGGATTAAAGGGCGACCGGGATTACGTGTACGCCATCACACATGCGGGCGCCCCCAAGTACAAGGTCGTTCGCACAAGTGTTAAGCATCCTGACTGGGAGCATGCCGAGACCATTATTCCGGAAGCCGGCGACTCCATCCAGTCCATTGCCAAGAGCAAGCACTACCTTTTTGTCATTTATTCCAATGGGGTGGTGGGTCGCATCGTGAAATACGACCTGGCCACGGGGAAGACGGCGGAGATCAAACTGCCGGCTTCGGGAGACGTGGATATCATTTGTCCGGATTGGAAGACCGATCGCTGCTTAGTGTACATTACCTCGTGGACCTCGCCGTTGACGATTTTCGATTACAATGCGGAGAAGGACACCTTTGTGAAGAGCATCTTTAACACCGATGTGTCTTATCCGGGATTCGAGAACCTGGTCTCCGAAGAGGTCGAAGTCCGCGGGCACGACGGCACGATGGTTCCGTTGTCCATCATTCACAGGAAGGGCATTCCGCTGGATGGCTCGAACAGTTGCATCCTGGAGGGCTATGGCGCTTACGGGATAAGTGCCACGCCGCACTTCAGTATTCTTCGTTCGGTGGCCACCCGGGGTGTGGTGCTTGCCGTTGCGCACCCGAGGGGCGGCAGCGAAAAGGGCGAAGCCTGGTACAAGGCCGGTTACAAGACGACCAAGCCGAACACCTGGAAGGACTTCATTTCCTGCGCGGAGTACTTGTTGCAGAAGGGATATACGAGTCCCGAGAAGCTCGCGGGCACCGGCACCAGCGCCGGCGGGATCTTGATCAGCCGTGCCATCACGGAACGCCCTGATCTCTTTAAGGCGGCAATCTGCAATGTCGGGTGCGCGAACGCGCTGCGAATGGAGTTCTCTCCTAACGGCCCGGTCAACACGCCGGAGTTCGGCACGGTGAAGGACGCCGGTGAGTGTGAGGCCCTGTTCGAGATGGATGGGGTCCAGCACGTCCAGAAGGGCGTAAAGTACCCCGCCGTAATGGGTGTGGGCGGCTGGAATGATCCACGCGTCGCCCCCTGGGAGCCAGGCAAGTTCGTGGCGGCGTTGCAGGCGGCAACGGCTTCGGGGAACCCTGTTCTGATGAAGGTGAACTACGACAACGGCCATTTCACAGAGGAGAAGATCGTCACCTTTAAGAATTTCGCCAGCCAGTTCGCTTTCCTCCTATGGCAGACCGGTCAGAAGGAATTCCAGCCGGTGAACTAGCCAACGCCGCCGCGCTTCATCTGCCGTTCACCTGTTTAGTCTGCCTCTTTACGGTCAGAGTTGTGGGAGGGAAGTCGCGCTCGCTTTGGCGGCGGCATAGTTGGCGTCGAGGGCGGGGCTGAGGAGGAGGAGCGCGGCCAGGCGGCGGGCCATGTGTGTGACTTCTCGGGCTTCGTCCGGGGTCAGCGGACGCCCCAGCAAGTCGTGCTCGCGGTAGCTGAGCCACTTCTTCATCACTTGGTAGCCGCCGATGGTGAAGTCCCAGACCTTTTCCGGCACGTTGCGCCAATAGGCGGTGTCGTTGAGGTAGATGTCGTGGGTGGATTTGCCCAGCAGTTCCGAGTGAGCCGTCTCAGGTTGTTCTTCCGGGCGATACGCGCGGGTGAGCATTGTGCCTTTGCCGGGCATGGTGACGCCGCCCTGACCCGCGTGGCCCCAGCCGGCAGCGACGCGGAAATCGAACTCGCCTGGCGTGAGCGTGGTGCTCGGGACGGCGATAGTGCGCAACTTCGGACGTACCTTGCCGGCGGTGACGTTGAGGACGGGGTTCTCCGTGTCGAGCAAGCTCGCGACCTGCCGACCCAGCTCGGCGGAAGTGGACAGACCCTCGCGCGGCAGCGGCACACGAGGCCAGTTCTGGCGCAAGGCACCAGCGTTCTCGGCCCTGTAGAGCGGGGCGTGGAGGACGGCAAGAATGTGGTAGAACAAATCCTCGGGCTTATGGGCCAAACGCGGCGACGCGAGGTATTCCTTGGCGGCATCAGTCAGGTTTAACTTCGGGTGATCCCGCGTGTCTCGGTCGAAGAGGGACGAAGGATCAGGATCGGGCTTAAGCCACAGCGGGAACATACCCACATTCGATTCGACGATATGATGGTCGGCGAGAACCGTCGTGAATTGGGGCTGATAAAAATCCTCCTTGCGATTGCGCTGGCCAGCGCTCAGCCAGACGTTGCCCGGGAAGACTTGCAGGAAATATTCCATGCGCTTTTCATCGAGCAGCTTGGTTTGCGGCTCCCAATACAGCCAGCGCACGTCGAAGGGGCGGTAGCAGTAACGGACGATATTCTTCTTGAGGAAACCGCGCTGAAGGAGCTCGTCACGGACCAAGTTGGCTTTAAAACGGGCCGTGTCTTCCATCACGCCCGGCGCGATCCGGCGCATCTTCTCGTGGCTCACTCCCGGGTCAAAGTAACTCTCCATGCGCCGGGTGAGGGCCTCCCGGTCCGAGTCCACAACGCCGCTGTTCTTGAGCTGGATGAGGCAGCGGACCTTGGGCTTGAGCGAGTGGCCGACGGTGTCCAGGAGCTTGGCCAGCGCGGGGTAGCCGGAGGTTTCTTTGGTGGCGGCACCGCTGTCGTGGATTTCACGCAACTCGGTCAGATAGGTTTCCAGCGGATTCATGGGCACGAGATACCGGGCAGGGGGAGAATAACCGGAACGGTTTGCCCAGCGCAAGGACTCGGAGGGTTTCAGCCGGGATTAGCCAGCCCGGGCGCGAGCGCCAGCGCAGTACCATGGCGGTACTAGCCAGGAGATAGCCAGGAGGTAGCGTATTGCACCGTAGGATATCCGTAGGAGTTCCGTAGGATATCCGTAGGGGTACCGTAGGAGTCAGGCCCCGCTGGCAGGGGTGCTCCGGGCGCGCGGGGCGGGAACGTCGGCGTAGATTTCCAGGAACCGATCCCGCGGGCCGTCGTTCTGCGGACGGGTGCGGATAAACACGCGCTTGCCGGCCGCAGGCACGCCATATCGTTTGACGTATAGACTGGTGATTTCACTCAAACTACCGACGGGGGCGGGCAGGGTGCCAAGGCGGGGGCACTTGTAACACTTATAGCTGCCCGGGCTGCAAGGGGCAGCGCCAAAGACCATGATGTCGCCGGCGGGTGGCTCAGCGAGCTGGAGTTTGAGGGCAATGCGGCCGCCGCGATTGGTGATGATCAAGGCCCGGACCGGGTTGGTGATGGGCTGCCCGCGCGGGGGCGGGTCGGCCAGGAGGCCCAGCCCGGAGCCGGCACGGACGTTGTTGACCCGCATGAAATAGGTTTGGCCGGTGAGGGCGTAGCTTTCGCCCAGGCGGGACCGGCTCCTGGCCTGCCTGGCCTCGGCGATCCAGGCCAGGCGTTGCGCCTCGGTGAGCGCGCTCCAGGCTTTGGCGATGGCGCCGAACCCGGCTGACGTGCGTTGCTGGGCGGAGGTGCGGCCTTTTTTCGGAAGGGCATGCTGGCGCTCGTAGGAGCCGAAATGGTTCCTGCTGACAACCACTTTGCCACGCTTGCCGCTCTGTAGAGATCTCGGTGTCTTCATCGGCATCTGTCGTCCCGGCTCACGGGTGCAGCATTCGGGGGATTAACGGCTCTGGCCTACGCTGCCGCGCGGAATCCATCATCATCCCGCGAACCGGCTGGCTAAAGATACCACATACCTGGCCAGGCGCCAAAGCGGTTTTCGATTGAAAGGGGCGGCAGGGAGCGTCAGAGTTGGCCCACGAGGCAGGAAGGACGTGATATGAGATATTGGGCGGTGGTAGTGGCGGCAATGTACGGGATGATCCTGGTTGTCCTGACGATGCCGGTGGCGCTGCTGGCGTTCGCGCCGCAGGCAAGTGTGAAGGACGTAGCCCCGGTTTACGTGTACTGGCCCTACTGGCTGTGGCTGGGAGTGATGGTGCTGGGGGAGGTGGCGCTGCTGGCTGTGCCGGTGCGGGTGGCCAGCCGGCGGCCGGTGGCGCGCCGCTCGTTGCTGTGGCCGGCGGCGACGGCCGGGCTGATGATGGGCGGGCTGGCCGTGGGGGCGATGTATTCGCTGCGTGAGTTTGCAGTGCGAGACAAGGCGTTCGAGGGCTGGTTCTGGTGGGGGGCGATACTGGCTGGGGTCGTGATCTGGTGTGCCTGGGCGGTGTTGTTCTATCGGACCAGCCGTGTGAGCGAGGCAGGGGACGTGGTTTCACGGCAGTGCCGGTTGATGCTCAGAGGCAGCATCCTCGAGCTGCTGATCGCGGTGCCGACGCACATCGTGGCGCGGGGCCGGGATTATTGCTGCGCCGGAGTCATGACGTTTATTGGGCTGACGCTGGGGATCTCGGTGATGCTGTTCTCCTTTGGGCCGTCGGTGCTTTTTCTGTATGCAGAACGCTCGCGGCGGCTGCATCCGGAAGCCGCGAACGAAGCGGAGTCGCCGGCATGATGCGGGCGGCTTTCATTTGGGTGGCGGTCGCCCAGGTGCTGGCGGTGGCTTGCGGGGCTGCCAGCAACACAGACCTGTTTGACGCGGTCCGCAGCGGGGACGCGGAGAAGACCAAGGCGCTTTTACAGGCGGACCCGAAGCTGGCCGAGGCGCGGACGGAGGACGGCAGCACGGCGTTGCATCTGGCCGCGCTGGAGGGGGAAGCGGCGGTAGCCCGGGTGCTGCTGGCGGGCGGGGCGCAAGTCAATGCGCGGGGGTTGCGCGAGGAGACGCCGCTGCACATGGCGATGTACGACGGGCACCGGGAGGTGGCCGAGGTGCTGCTCGCCAGCGGGGCGGACGTGAATGCCCGAAACACGGAGGGTGAAACGCCCCTGCACCTGGCGGCCCGAAAGGGCTATGGCGATCTGGTTGAGTTGCTGGTGGACCATCAGGCGGATGTGGACGCCAAGAACAAGCAGGACGCCACGCCGCTGCACGCCGCCGCCGCTGCCGGGCAGAAGACGGTGGTCAAGCTTCTCCTGGGCCGGCACGCCGATCCCGGCGCGCGGGATAAGGCCGGCCGGACGCCCAAAGCCGCGGCCATGGAAAAGGAACACTGGGGACTCGTCGAGCTTCTGTCACCGCGGGTCGGCGAGTTTTATGATGTGCGGCGGGTGATGTTCGAGGGGACGAAGACTTTCTCGCCCGAGGCTCTGCGCGAGGCATTGCAAGGCACGCGTGACTTTTTTGAGGTCTCCCATCCGCTGGCCCCGCAGGACGCTTATCTGGAAGCGATCCAGCGGGAGCTGCTGCTGGGTTATCAGCATCACGGTTTCCCCGAGGTGCGGATCGAGGCGCGGGCTGATCTCAAGGCGGGGCGGATCGTGGTGAAGGTGGAGGAGGGGCCGCGTTACGTGTGTGGTGGGGTCAAAGTGAACGGCGCGCAGAAGGTGCCCGCAGCGGCGATTATCGAGCGGCTAACGTCCTCGCACGCGTCCAGCCAAGCAGCGCAGCGGGCGTTCGAGTTCAAGGACAAGGCCCCCGCCACGAACCCGCTGACGCAGGCGTTAGCGGATGAATCTGAATCCGGTGAGGCGGTCTGGGTCAAAGGGGGGCCCGCGCCGTTCTCGAATGCCGACCTCGAGCACATAAAGGAGCAGGTAACGGACCTCCTGGCGGGGCGCGGGTTCCTGTTTCCCAAGGTCAATGTGCAGGTGGCGCCTAATCCATCGGCGCGGACAGCCGAGTTGCAGGTGGAGGTGCTGGAAGAGGGAGCACATGCGGTCATAGAACGCGTTGACATTGTTGGCAACAAGAGGAATAGCGCGGAGTCGGTGCTGCGCTATCTGGACTTGAAGCCGGGGATGGAATTGTCCAGCGAACTGCTGAGCCGGATAGAGGACCGGCTGTGGCGGGCGGCCCGGTTCGTGAGCTACAAGGTCAGCCTCGGGTCGCCAAGCGCCGGAGGAGGCGTCCCGTTACAGATCGAGCTGGCGGAATACGATAAGGCGCCGCCGCTGGAGCGGGCCTTCTCACCAACTGAGCGGGCGGAGCTCAAGATGCGGGAATGGCTCTCAAAGCTGGACGAGAGCGGGGAGGATTTCACGATCAATGTGTCGAGTCGCCGCTCGCCCGCTCCGGCATTCGAGCTGGTGCTGTCACCCCGCAATGGCCTGGTTCTAGTGACGAAGGATGCGAGCGGAGAAGCGGCGGCCCGGGAAGAATACGCGGTGGTGCTGAAGGCGGGCCAAGTGGGGTTGTATTCGCCGATCGGGGGTCGCAAGTTGTTGCTGGTCCACTTCAAGGAGCAGCTCCGGGCATTCGTGACCATTGATCCCAAACGGGGAGAGACCAACCGTAACCAGTTTGCGTTGACCTTGGGCGCGGGGATCACCCACCAGGCCGAAAGCACGCCGGCCGCAGCGGCTTACCGGTTCGAGCTGACGTTGCCGCCGGCAGCCTGCGTCGGTTTTTTCTCCGGAGAAAGATCATCGTCCTGGTTCGAGGGCGACGTGTTGATTCGGAGCAACGCGACGATGCTGCTCACGCTCAGCGCCAGCACCGGCCGCATCATCGAGTTGCGCCAGAACACGGGGGACGGAGACAGCTTGGTTGAGATCCGCTTCGAGCCCGGGGCGTTCGAGCGGGCGGCGGGGCGGATCGAGGCGGCGACTGCTAGCTTGCCGGATGCTGGCAACACCAACGCGCCGCTGAGCTCGACGCTGGCTTTCCTGGCGGAGGAAGTGGGGTCATCAAGATACCTGCGGACCTTTTCCCGCACCAACCTGGCGTCTGAAACCGCCGGGCCTATGCTGGCGTTGCGGGGTCAGTTCAGGCTGGCAGATTTGCTGGCGCCGCTGGACCGGTTGGTCGCGAGCACGAACGCGTCGGCGGGGAGCCAGGAGGAGTTCTCGATACCCGCCGACCAGAGAACGCGCGAGGCGAACCTGAGCGACTCCGTGGCGTTGTTCACGGACTGGTTGCTCCGGCAGAGCGATGAGCTGTTTGAGGCCCGTTCATGGCCGTGGACGCTGGCGCGGGAGGCGTGCTTCACTTTCCAGGGCAAAGGCAGATATACTGAGGAGGCGCTGACGGGGGTTTATGAATCCGTGGAGACCGGCCCGCTGGGTTATTTGGCGGTGGCCGAGGTGCTGGAGCATTACCAGCCGGCGCTGGCGCGGAAATTCGCCGCTCGCGGGCTGGAGCGGCTGTCGGCGGCGGACTTTCGCCGCGACTGCCGGTTGTTGCTCGAAGGCAATTCGATCTGCAGCCAATGCTGCCAGCGACTGGCTGCCCGTGTGCGGGCATTGGATGATGACCAGCTCGCGGCGCTAGTGAAGGTGGAATCGGCGGCGCGCGGCGAGTTCATCCGGGAATGCTCCCGCCGGCTGCGGGCGGCCAAGGAGGAGCCGGTGTTCGAAGCGCTGGCGCCGGCGCTGGATGCTTATTGGGAGCAGGAGTTGAGGGAGCAAGTGGCCACCGCGCTCAGGGCACAGGCGTTCGACCCGGCGAGGGCGTTTGAAGAAGGGCTGGCGGCTTACCAGGGGTCGTCGCCGGATATGTCCCAGGTCGCGAAGCTGTTCGGGCAAGCGGCGGCGCGTGGTCATGCGGGCGCACAGTATTACCTGGGTATGCTTTACGAGAGGGGAACGGGCGTTCCCAAGGACGTTGGGGTAGCCTTGGACTGGTATCGCCAGTCGGCGACGAACGGCTACGCCGAGGCGGCGGTGGTCTTGGGCAACTATTACAACGACGGGCTGGAGGTCAAACAGGATCAGGCGGAGGCCTTTGTCTGGTACAGCGTGGCTGCGGCGGAAGGCCACCGGCTGGCACCCGCGTTCCGGAACAGCGCGGGGCGCAGGCTGACGGCGGGGCAATTGGCGGGAGCGGAGGCGCGGGTTGCCGCCATCCTGGCCAGCCGGCCGAAGGGGGGAGACACCCCGAGTGCTCCCGGCACCGATCAGTAGCGTGGCGCGCTACTGGCGTTCGTACTCGCCCTTGCTGACGCGCTTGAGGACGGTAAAGCCGGCCTTCTTGGCGTCCGAAACGGAAAGCGCCTTGGGGGAGTTGAAGGTGGACCATACCCGGCGAACCGGCTTCTTGCAGGCCGGGCACTTAGTCAAAGGTGGGGCTGATAGCGGCCGGCACAAGGTAAACTTCCCGCCGCACACTACGCACTTTCCTTCGCAGAGTTCGTATTCGTACAAAGGCATAACCGTCGCTCGCTGCTCCAAGTTCCCCAGCCCCGGGGCTAAAGTCAAGTCCGGACTGGGGGCCGGGGGCGGGCGACCACGGAAACGCCGACAACCTTGCCTTTGGTATCGCGCGCAACGGAGGCCGCTAGCACCCTAGCCCATTACCGCTGACAGGGCGGTGGTCCCGCCGGAGTCCCCCCGGAGCCTCCCCGTAGTACCCTCGATCTGGATCGAGGGTACTACGGGGAGGCTCCGGTGAGGCCCGCGCGCGGTAGCGGAGGGGTCAGCCAGGGCACCGTGGGCGTCCTGATGATAGTTATCTGGCAGCATCGTCACAATGGTCTTGGCGCATCCCATTGGCAGCCAGGGACTTGCGGAGCCGACGATGCTCGGCGCCTCGATTGCGCCAAATCGCAGCATGTGGGTGCCTACCCCCTGCCTAGTATATGGCTTGTAGATGGCTTTGGGATCGCATGTGGGGGCTTTGCCGGCCCTGCCGCCATTTCTGCTCTCTGCTTTCTGCTTTCCCCTCGTGGCGTCTTTCCCGGCCTGCGAGTGCCAAACAGCCAAGACACTTTTGCAGAGTGGGGCAAGCGTCTTGCCTGCCACGCCAGACTTTCCAGGCGCGGGCGAACGAGATACGTTCCACACATGAGCACGCAGGAACTACTGCTCGAAGAGATCAAGCGTCAGCCCGAGCCGGTGCTGCTCGAGGTCTGGCATTACTTGAAGTTTCTCACTCGCCAGCGCGAAGAAGAAGCGTGGGCTGACGTGCTGCCGTCCCGCCAAGTGGAACAGGAAGTTCTGGATCACCTTGACAGCAAATGACTCCGCGCCACGGCGAGATTTGGCTGGTGGACATGGGAATGGTAGCCAGGACTCGGCCAACCGTTGCCGCGCTCGCGAAAGCTTGCGCCCCGTGAGCCGCCTTCGCCCCGGCGTGGCTTTCTGCGGCTCTGCCTGGTTAATCCGCACTTCGCATTCCGCATTGGCGTTTGCTGCGTTCTTCATTCTTCCTTCTGCCATAACCCCGCGGTGGCTTCAGCCGTCTATTGCCCCACACCCACGCGATAGAAAAACAGCGACGCTCCGGCGGTGTTGGTGTCTGTGAAACTCGTCGTGCCGGGCTGGCCGGGGAGGTTCGTGGCCAGCAGGCTGAAGGGCCGCAAGGAGGCCAGGTTTGTGCAACGCTCCAGAAAATAACTCACCCCGGCGACGCTCTGCCAGGTCACCGTCGCGTTGGTGCCTGTGGGTGACGCCGACAGCAGGCGCAACGCCGAGAGCGCATTGGTGGGGCAGGTTCCGCAGCGCCACTCTTGCCAGTTGTTCATGCCGTCAAGGTCGGGGTCCGTGAAATCCGCCGAGCCGTCGGCAGGCAGGCCGTATTGCTGCAACCAGGCGTAGGAAATCACCGAGCCTGGGCCTTGGAACTCGTAAGCGCCGATGTCCACGGTGCCGCTGACGATGCGCGGCAGGCCGTCCAGATCCGTGGGGCCGATTACGAAGGCGTTGTTCCCGGCGTTGATGCACGGGGAGTTGGATTGCAGGCGCAGGTTGCCGCCAGCGTAATCCACGAACAGCGGCGCGTTGGTGATGTTACCGACACCGCTGGCGGGCATGGGCGTGGTGCAACAATAGTCCAGTGTGCTGCCCGAGTAATTCGCACCTTCCGGCGCCGTGTTGAAATAAACGATGCAGTTGTTCAGTGTGCATGGGGGCATGTCCCAACTACCGGCCGCACCGCCGCCGGTTGCAGCCGAGTTGCCGGTCAGAGTGCAGTTGTTCACGGTGCTGTAAGCAACCCCGCCGCCCAACCAGCCAGCCAAGTTGCCGGTCAGAGCGCAGTTGTTCAGCGTAGCAGAACACGCCCCACCGCCGTCCCACCCAGCCGAGTTGCCGGTTAACGTGCAACCGTCCAGGCTCCCAGAGCAAACCCCGCCGCCGTTGCTGGCGGCCGAGTTGCCAGTCAGGGCGCAGTTGTTCAGCACGCAGGATTGGTCCCAGGTACTGTCAGCGGCCCCACCTCCATTCTCCGCGGCGTTGCCGCTTAGCGTGCAGTCGTAGAGCGTACCCCCGCACGTCCCGCCGCCATCTAAGAACGCCGAGTTGCCCGTCACCACGCAGTTCAAAACTACCGCGTTGGTGGACTCACAACACACCCCGCCGCCGCTCGATTCCATGTAAGGCCAGTCACTCACGACACGCGTGGCGCCCTTGGTCAAGGTGAACCCGGACAGGCTGGCGCCGTTGGTGAGGTACACGCACCGGATCGCGCCGTCGCCATTGGTGGTGCCGGGCACCTGGTAGCCCTGGATCACGGTGACGCCGGGCCCATTGACGCTCCGCACGGTCAGCGGCTTGTCCACCGCCACGCGGTTGACCAACACGTTCGTCCCCACCGCTCGGCCGCCGGTGGCGTAGATACCGTTGGTCACCAGGATTTCATCGCCCGCTGCCGCCACATCCACGGCGTCCTGGATGTTGGTCGCCGCAGTGAACCAGTTCTTAAAGGGCGGTCTGGCGTTAGTGCTATTCACGTCCACGTAGTGCGTCACCGGAACCGTTGACGTCCACAGTTCAAGGTTGTCGAAAGTGACCTCGGCCGCCGGCTTCGTGCCGTCGTTGAATTGGAAGATTTCCAGATCCACATAATTTCCTGAAAACAGGGGCATACCCACCACGTCTGTGCTCCACGGCAAGCGCATGCCGGTCAGCGTTTCAAACTCCGCCGTGGTCAAGGTGGGGTCCACTCCGGGAGTATCCACCACGCTACGCTGGAGGAGGACGGCTCCCTGTTCACCTGGTTCGAGCACACGGGCTGTAAGCACCAGATTCGTCTGCACTCGCGTCATCGCGAGGGCGAGGACCACATTCGTGGTCCGGATCGTTGCCTTTTCGCAGCAGAGCACTGTATAACCAGGCAGCCATTTCGCTATCGCGACGAAATTGGGTTCATCCCCGAGGTTTGTTCTTTTGGGTGGGGCGGGTAGGCTGGGAGAGTGAGTCAAAGTCTGCTTTATCATGCCTTCGGGGTGCGGGAAGGCTACGACTATGTCCGCACGGAGTATCGCCAA